>OERL01000261.1_pt1 | contig 11766 bp, 8 predicted proteins | sample 1539981 | NCBI WGS metagenome assembly OERL01 (sample SAMEA3891867, study PRJEB23780) | metagenome | biome: terrestrial biome; feature: animal house; material: Caecal content | place: Italy | collected 2015-05-05
CCACTGGGTGGCGCTGGGGGCCGCGGCGGCGGGTTTCGGCTGCATCTGGTTTGTAAAGCCGGCGGACCCAAAGACCCCCGAAATACAAAAAGAACCCTAAAAGATACAAAATAGAATCAAAAGAAAAATGTACCTTGACAAGCAGATAACGATCCGGTACACTGGATACAGGTACGCCCGGCCGACGGGCGTTGCTGCACCAGGCAACCAGGTAACGAAGAAAGGAAGAAACATCATGAGAAAACGCATTGCAGCGCTCGCGCTGGCAGCCGTCATGGCCTTTGGCCTGACCGCCTGCGGCGGGGGCAGCTCCTCTTCCACGGCGGCTTCGGCCGGCTCCGGGGACGCTGCGGGGGGCGTGTCGGGCGAGTTCACCGGCACCGCCACCGGCATGGGCGAGGTGTCCGTCACCATCACCCTGACCGACGGCGTCATCACCGGCTGTGAGATCGTGGGCGACAGCGAGACCGAGGGCATCGGCTCGGTGATCGTCGAGAACGCGCCCGAGGAGATCGTTTCGGGCAACAAGGGCGCCATCGACGTGGTCTCGGGCGCCACCATCACCTCCAACGCCGTCAACGAGGCCCTGGCCGCCGCTCTGGCCGCCGCCGGCCTGGATGCGGCCGACTTCACCGGCAGCGGGGACGCCGCCGCCGCTGAGGACCGCGTGGTGGATACCGACATCGTCATCGTGGGCGCGGGCGGCGCAGGCATGACCGCCGCCATCGCCGCCGCCAACGAGGGCAAGAACGTGGTCATCGTCGAGAGCCAGGCCATGGTGGGCGGCAACTCGGTCCGCTCCACCGGCGGCATGAACGCCGCCAAGACCCCCGCCCAGGACGAGAACGAGTTTGCCGAGTCTGCCGGCGTCGAAAAGACCCTGGAGACCGCCGCCAGCGAGTGGGCCGACAACGAGGCCATCACCGCCCTGGCCGACACCGTGGCCGGGCAGTGGGCCGAGTACCAGGCCAACCCCGTGGGCTACTTTGACTCGGTGGAGCTGATGGAGCTGGACACCCTGATCGGCGGCCACGGCACCAACGACCCCGCCCTGGTGGAGGCCCTGTGCTCCAACTCGGCCGACGCCATCGCCTGGCTGAGCGAGCAGGGCATCGAGCTGACCAGCGTTTCCAGCTTTGGCGGCGCTTCGGTCAAGCGCATCCACCGCCCTGTGGACAGCGAGGGCAAGACCATCTCGGTGGGCAGCTACATGATCCCCCTGCTCCAGGCCAAGTGTGAGGAGCTGGGCGTCGAGTTCATCATGAACACCACCGCCAACGAGATCCTGACCGACGCCAACGGCGCGGCCGTGGGCATCGCCGCCACCGACAAGAACGGCGCGGCCGTCACCGTCAACGCCAAGGCCGTCATCCTGGCCACCGGCGGCTTTGGCGCCAACCTGGACATGGTGGTGGAGTACAAGCCTGAGCTGGCCGGCTTCATGACCACCAATGCCGCCGGCGCCCAGGGCCAGGGCATCGACATGGCTGTGGCCATCGGCGCGGGCACCGTGGACATGGACCAGATCCAGATCCATCCCACTGTTGAATTCAACTCCTCTCAGCTGATCACTGAGGGCCTGCGCGGCGACGGCGCCATCCTGGTCAACGCCGAGGGCAACCGCTTCACCGACGAGGTGGGCACCCGTGACGTGGTCTCGGCCGCCGAGATCGCCCAGCCGGGCAGCTACAGCTGGCTGATCATCGACCAGGCTATGGTAGACGCTTCCGGTGTCATCCAGGGCTATATCGAGAGCGGCTTCACCTTCAGTGGCGAAACTTATGAGGAGCTGGCTGAAGCAATCGGTGTAGACCCCACTGCGTTTGCTGAGACCATGAACAAGTGGAACGCAGCCGTGGCCGCCGGCGTGGACGAGGAGTTTGGCCGCACCAGCTTCGCCAACCCCCTGGACACCGCGCCCTACTACGCCATCAAGGTCACTGCAGGCATTCACCACACCATGGGCGGCCTGACCATCAACCCCCAGACCCAGGTCCTGGCCGGCGACGGCACCGTGATCGACGGCCTGTACGCAGCGGGTGAGGTGACCGGCGGCGTCCACGGCGGCAACCGCCTGGGCGGCAACGCCGTGGCCGACTTCGTGGTGTTTGGCCGCATCGCAGGCGAGCAGGCTGCTGCCTACGCTGCATGACCCAGCCCGCCAAGCCCCGGCCCCGCCGCTGGCTGCTGAACCTGGCCTTTGCCGCCGCCGTCCTGCTGGCGGCAGGGGGGCTGTGGCTCGCGCTGGGCCGCAGGGACGGCCCGGCCGTCTACGCCTCGGCGGATTTCGGGATGGGCGTGATCGAACAGATCCCCCTGGACGCCGACTACGACTATTTTTATGAGGTGGGCGGCTACGTCGTCCACCTGCAGGTCAGGGACGGGGCCATCGCCTTTTTGGACAGCCAGTGCCCCGACCACGTCTGCGAGGACTTTGGCTGGCTGAGCCGGCCGGGCCAGTGGGCCTGCTGCGTCCCCGCCGGGGTCTTTGTCACCATCGAAGAAGCTGAATCATGACCCGGGGCTGCCGCGCCTGGCGCGCAGCCTGCGATCCCGCCTGGAGACGCTCTGCGCCCGGGCGGGATTTTGTTTTGCCCGCCGCGGCCCGCACTTGCAAAGATTGCAGGCAAAACGTGAAAACACGATGAAAAATTTGCGATGGAAAAGAATGTCTTTTTGAAAATTTTAAGAAAGAAAAATAATTCTTATTGTCAGTGACGCCTTGTGTGCTATAATAGGAGAGCGATCTCCTGCACACGTGGGGGCAGTATACCCGCTGGCAGGAGACAGAGAGCATAGCAGGAGGAGAGATAACCATGACCTGGAAGAAAAAGCAAGGCGGCTCCGCCGGCCAGGACCCTCAGGCAGAGGCCGGGGCAGCAGCCCGTTTCGACCTGGGTAAGTATAAAAAACACCTCAAGTGGGCCATCCCGCTGGCCGTTGTGGTGGTGCTTGTGATCGCCATCGCCGTCCGCCAGGCGGGCCAGGCCCAGACCACCGAGGTGGCCCCCGAATACACCCAGACCTCGGTCACACGGCGCACCATCGCCCAGACCCTGAGCACCACCGGCACCCTGAAGGCGGCCAACAGCTACACCGTCCGCACCCTGGTGGAGGGCGAGATCCTGGCCGCCGATTTTGAAGAGGGCCAGGAGGTGGCCGCCGGCCAGCAGCTGTACCAGATCGAGAACAGCGATGCGTCCACCAGCGTGGAGCAGGCCCAGATCAACCTGGACCAGGCCCAGCGCAACTACGACACCATCGCCGACTACCGCTACGTCCGCTCGCCGGTGGCGGGCACCGTCTACACCCTCAGCGTCAAGGTGGGGGACGAGGTCACCTCCGGCCAGGAGGTGGCCGTGGTGCAGGACGCCAGCCAGATGGTCCTGCAGCTGACCTTCCCCTCGGCGGACGCCGCCACCTTCCAGGTGGGGCAGAGCGCCCAGATCACCCTGGACGGCACCTTTGAGGTGCTGAACGGCACCATCACCGAGGTGTCGGGCAGCGACGTGCTCAGCTCGGGCAACGTGCTGGTGCGCAACGTGACCATCACCACCCCCAACGCCGGCACCCTGAACACCAGCCAGTCGGCCACCGCCACCGTCAACGGCATCAGCTCCACCAACAGCGCGACCTTCAGCTACCGTGAGCAGCGCACCCTCACCGCCTCCACCGCAGGCACCGTCTCTTCCATCTATGTGCCCGAGGGCGGCGCGGTGACCCAGGACGGCATCGTCCTGGAGCTGGCCGGCGAGGACCTGGAGGAGACCATCCAGAACGCCTACGAGAGCCTGCGCAGCCGCGAGATCTCGATGCGCAACGCCGAGGAGACCCTGGCCAACTACACCATCAGCGCCCCCATCAGCGGCACCGTCATCCAGAAGAACTACCAGCAGGGCGAGACGGTGGAAAGCGGCAAGGAGATGTGCATCATCTACGACATGGCCTACCTGGAAATGACCATCAACGTGGACGAGCTGGACATCAACCAGATCAGCGTCGGGCAGGATGTGACGGTCACCGCCGACTCGGTGGACGGCACCTTCAACGGCAAGGTCACCCGCGTGTCCATGGTGGGCGAGACCAACGGCGGCACCACCACCTACCCCGTCACCGTCCAGGTGGAGGAGTACGGCGCTTTGCGCCCCGGCATGAACGTCAACGCCGAGATCGTGGTGGAGCAGGCCGCCGACGCCATCGCCGTGCCCAACGCCGCCGTCGAGCGGGGCGACGTGGTCCTGGTGACCACCGAGTCGCCCAGCGCGGCCAACGCCATCGCGGACATGACCGCGCCCGACGGCTACGTCTATGTGCAGGTGGAGACCGGCGTCAGCGACAACAACTACACCGAGATCACCAGCGGCCTGCAGGAAGGGGACATCATCGGCTATGCTTCGACGCCGACCTTCAGCTATGACGACTATGGCACCAGCGATATGATGGTCCTGGGCATGATGGCCCCCGCTCTGGGAGGAATTGGATGAGCGCATTGATCGAATTCAACGAGGTGTGCAAGTATTATCATATGGGCGACACCGTCGTCAAGGCGCTGGATCATGTCACCATGCGGATCGAGCCGGGGGAGTTCGTGGCCATCGTGGGCCAGTCCGGCTCGGGCAAATCCACCTGCATGAACATCATCGGCTGCCTGGATGTGCCCACCGCCGGCGTCTACCGGCTCAACGGCCGGGATGTGGGCCGGATGCGCCGCAATGAGCTTGCCGCCATACGCAACGAGATGCTGGGCTTCGTGTTCCAGCAATACAACCTGCTGCCCAAGCTCAACCTGATGGGCAACGTGGAGGTGCCCCTGATCTACGCCCGGGTGCCCCGCAGCCAGCGCCGGGCCCGCGCTAAGGCGGTGCTGGAGCAGGTGGGCCTGGGCGACAAGCTGCGCAGCAAGCCCAACCAGCTGTCGGGCGGCCAGCAGCAGCGTGTGTCCATCGCCCGGGCGCTGGTGCGCAACCCGCCCCTGATCTTGGCCGACGAGCCCACCGGCGCCCTCGACACCCACACCGGCCGGGAAGTGCTGGGCATGCTGCAGGAGCTCAACCGCCAGGGCCACACCGTCATCCTCATCACCCACGACAACACCATCGCCATGCAGGCCCCCCGGATCATCCGGCTGGAGGACGGGCGGATCGTCTACGACGGCGACGCCCGCTCCCCCGAGGCCTTTGTGGCCAGCCCGCTGTTTGAAGCGCAGATGGAGGAGCTTCAGAAAATGCGTGCCAAGGATGCAAAGGAAGGAGGCGCAGGCTGATGCTTCTGCTGGATACCTTTGTCCTTGCGCTGAAAAACATCTGGAGCAACAAGATGCGCACCATCCTCACCATGCTGGGCATCATCATCGGCGTCACGGCGGTGATCGTCATCGTGGGCCTGGGCAACGGCATGACCGAGTCGGTGCGGCAGAGCTTTTCGGCCATGGGCATCAACAGCATGTCGGTGTCCATCTGGGGGCGCAAGTCCTCCCGCAACGCCACGGTGGACTATATGTACAGCCTGGTGGAGGACAACCCCCAGTACCTGCGGGACATCTCCCCCTACATCCAGCTCACCGACGGCCACACCGTCAAGGAGGGCCGGGACACCTACCGCTACACCAGCGTCTACGGCGTCAACGAGGACTACACCGCCATGGCCAACTACACCATCGCCGACGGCCGCGGCCTGCAGTACATGGACATCAAGGAGAACAAGTATGTCTGCGTCATCGGCGACTACCTGGCCCGGGAGGCCTACAACGGCAACGCCATAGGCGAGGACATCAAGGTGGGCCCCTACCGCTTTGAGATCGTGGGCGTGCTGGCCGCCAAGGGCAGCGACCCCGAGCTGCAGGAGGGCGGCGAGGACGACCGCATCTACATCCCCTACACCGTGGCCATGAAGATCAACCAGACCAACACGGTGGACACCTACACCGTCATCATGGCCAACGAGAACGTGGCCAACCAGGCCAAGGCCACCATCGAGGAGGCCCTCTTCGCAATTTATCAGGACGAAGATACGTATTATGTATACAGCATGAGCGAGCTGCTGGAGCAGATGAACCAGACCATCAGCATGGTGGTCATGGTCCTGACCCTGATCGCCGGCATCTCGCTGCTGGTGGGCGGCATCGGCATCATGAACATCATGCTGGTGTCGGTCAGCGAGCGCACACGGGAGATCGGCATCCGCAAGGCCATGGGCGCACGGGAGCGGACCATCCTGTTCCAGTTCGTGGTCGAAGCGGGCACCACCTCGGCCCTGGGCGGGGTGCTGGGCATCCTGCTGGGCTACGCCCTGTCGGCGGCGGCCACGGCCATGGTGCCCATCCTCATGCCGGGCGAGTCGGTGGCCATTTCCCCGGGCACCAACGCGGTGCTGGTCTCCTTTGGCATTTCGGTGGGCATCGGCGTGGTGTTCGGCTACCTGCCCGCCCGCCGCGCGGCCCGGCTCAACCCCATCGAGGCGCTGCGCTACGAGTGACCCCCGGCGCGCCGCCCCATGCTGAACGAACTATGAGGAGAAAAGCGAACATGAAAAAACGATTTTTGGCCCTCCTGCTGGCGGTCTGCATCCTGATCCCCGTTTTCGCGGTGCCGGCCGCGGCGGTCAACGCCAACACCGCCATCCAGACGGTGCGCACCATGGGCGTGCTGGATGCCGCCACCGCCCAGTCGCCCGAGGCGCTGGGCGCCCAGGTCACCCGGGGCGAGTTTGCCCGGATGCTGACCATGGTCTCCTCCTACCGGGAGACGGTCAACCAGGAGATCCTGGTGGGCAGCCTGTTCACCGATGTGAACAGCAGCACCCCCTACGCGCCCTACATCCGCATCGCGGTCCAGCAAAACTGGCTGACCGGCTACACCGACGGCACCTTCCGCCCCAACGACCCGGTCAGCCTGGAGGCGGCCTGCGCTTCGGCCCTGCGGCTGCTGGGCTATGCCCCCGCCGACCTGACCGGCGCGTTCCCGGCGGCGCAGCTGAACAAGGCCACCGAGCTGGGCCTGCGCGCCGGCCTGGCCCGCACCCAGGGCCAGCCGATGACCCGCAGCGACTGCGCGGTGCTGCTGTACAACACCCTGACCGCCACCACCAAGAGCGGCTCCACCTACGGCAACACCATCGGCCTCACCGTCTCGGACGGGCAGGTGGACACCTCCGCCATCCTGGCCCGCAGCCTCAAGGGCCCCTTCATTGCCGGGGAAAACGAGATGCTGTCCTTCAGCCCCACCACCATCTACCGCAACGATGAGGTGACCAGCTCCCCCGAGCTGCACGTCAACGACGTCTACTACTACAGCGAGAGCCTCAACTCGATGTGGATCTACACCACCAAGGCCTCCGGCCGGATCACCGCGGTGTCGCCCAACGCGGCGGCCCCCACCTCGGTGACGGTGGCCGGCGTGACCTACCAGATCGGCAGCACCGACGTGGCCTACCGCATCTCCTCCCTGTCGGGCGGGGGCGTGGGCCAGGTGGTCACCCTGCTGCTGGGCATGGAAGACGTAGCCGTGGGCATCCTCACCGGCGAGGAGGTGGACCTAAGCTACTACGGCGTAGTGCAGTCCTCCAGCCGGTCCCTGACCACCGATAACGGCGCCGACGTGCTGCAGACGGTGCGGGTGCTGTGCACCGACGGCACCGTGCGCAGCGTGCGTGTGGACAAGAACCTGAACATCCCCACCGGCTGGCTGGTGTCCATCACCACCACCCCGGAGGGCGAAAGATTGCAGTCCATCAGCGAAAAATCGGTCAGCGGGCTGTTCAGCGCCGCCGGCCGCACCCTGGGGGACTACAAGCTGGCCAACAACATCGAGATCCTGGACACCCTGCCCGACGGCAGCGCCGGGACGGTCCGGCTGGACCGCCTGGATGGGGTGACCCTGTCGGACGCCGACGTCCGCTACTACTCCCTGAACAGCCAGGGCGAGATCGACCGGCTGCTGCTGGACGACGTCACCGGCGACATCTGGACCTATGGCTGCCTGATGTCCTGGAGCGTGAACAACAACAGCTCCACCCTGGACGACCTGACCAGCCTGCAGCCCAGCGACGTGCTGATGCAGATGGCCTCGGGCCTGCTGACCGGCTCGCTGCTCAACGACATCTGGGGCGAGCTGACCGGCAGCACCGGCCGCTGGACCAGCATCGCCCTGGGCCTGCTGGCCAACAACACCAGCGGCCTGATGAGCACCGTCCTGAGCACCATCGCCGGCGGCGCCAACTACACCTACATGAACGGCACCTCCTACACCACCGACTCCACCAGCGTCCTGTACCCGGTGCTGGCGGGCGGCATCGGCGTGCGCCATGAGGTCAACGGCGAGGTGCGGGGGATGGTCCAGCTGCAGCCCATCCTGATCGACAGCCTGGGCCCCGCCTCGGTGACCACCGCCAACGGCACCCGCTACGAGACGGCGGACGCCATGCAGGTCTACCTGTGGCACATGGGGGTGTATTATCCCACCCTGCTGCCCACCATCAACGCGGAAGACTACTTCCTGATCGGCTGGGTGGACTCCTGCACCGCAGGCCATCAGGTCCGCGTCCTGACCGCCCTGCGCAAGAACTGATGGTGGGGCCCGGTCTGGGGCGGTACACCCCCGGCGCGATCCTGTTCCGGCAGGCGTGCCAGCTGCTGCTGCCCCGGCGGTGCCCTCTGTGCGGCCGGGTGCTGGGCGGCGTGCCGGACTGCCCCGACTGCGCCCTGGAATGGAAGATACGGACCCGCTGGCCGGGCCCGGGCCCTTACGCGCCGCCGCCCGCCCTGGGCGGCGGCATCGTGGCGTGGGCGGCCGCGCCTTTCTGGTATGCCGGCGGCATCCGCGACGCGGTGCACCGCGCCAAGTACGGCGGCCAGCCCTGGACCGCCGTCCAGCTGGGGTGCGCCCTGGCCGGCCGGCTGTTCGGGGCGGAGGTCCGGGTGCGGGCCGGGGTGGAAGTGCCCGTCCCGCTGGCCGCGCCCCCGGTGGACTGCGACCTGATCGTGCCGGTGCCCTCGTCGGGGCGGGGGCGCAGCTGCAACGTGCCGGCCCTGATGGGGCTGCCCCTGGCCCACGCCCTTGGCATCCCCCTGGACGAAACGGCCCTGCGGCGCACCCGGAAGGGGAGGGCCCAGGCGGGCCTGACCCGGGAGGAGCGGCTGGTGAACGCCGCCGGGCTGTTCCGTGCGGACCCCGACCGCGCCGCCGGGCGCCGGGTGCTGCTGGTGGACGACGTCATCACCACCGGGGCCACCGCGGCGGCCTGCGCCCGGGCCCTGACCGCGGCCGGGGCCGAGTGGGTGGCGGTGGCGGGGCTGGCGGCTTCCCGGCAGAACCAGTCCCTGCCGGCCCGGCCAGGGCAGCCCTTTGACCTGGACGACGCCCCCGGCGAGGCCGAGGATTTTATCTGAGAGGAAGGATGGGCAGGATGAACCCGAGAAAACAGAGGTTTTACATTGCGGCGGCCGGCCTGCTGGCCGTCATCGCGCTGGCGTGGTCGCTGATCGGCAGCCCGGTGGTGCTGTGGCACAACCACCAGCTCAAGGCCGCCCTCACCGGCCTGACCGACACCACCATCACCCTGGAGCAGGCGGTGCCCTTCAGCTGGGACGAGGTGTACACCTTTGCGCCGTATACTTCCGTGGAAGAAATACAGGAAGTTATCGGTACCACCAGCTTTAACCTGAAAGAGGCCGCCAGCGAAGGGATGCTGCAGCTGGTCTTTCTGGACGGCGGCGCGGTGACGGCGGCGGTCTGCGCCGACCCCGCCCGCCTGGGCTACGACGTGGACCTGGCCGGGGCCGCCGGCGGCAGCCTGCCCGCCCGGCTCACCCACGGGGAGAACATCCCCTTCGCGGTGGAGCGCGCCGGGGGCATCGTCCGGCTGACGCCGCAATAAAACTTGAAAAAACCCTTGACAAAACCGGCCCCGTCCGGTATAATGATGAAGCTGTGAGCCGCAGCGCTCGCAGTTTTATCCGGGTGTAGCGCAGTTTTGGTAGCGCGCTTGAATGGGGTTCAAGAGGCCGTGAGTTCGATTCTCGCCACTCGGACCAGAGGACCGTCAGTGAAAACTGGCGGTCCTTTTTTGTGCATGGGCCCCCGGGCAAGCCTTGCCGGCGGCGGGGGATTGTGGTAGACTTTGAAAAGAAAACCCGGCCGCACGGCGGGGAACAGGAAAGGATCGTGGGGAAGATGAAACCATCATTTGCGGAAAAGGCGGCGGCCTGGCGGGCCGAAGGCTGGCGGGTGCTGGCCCTGCTGGGCCTGGCGGCGTGCGGCGGCGAAGCCGGTACAGCACAGGCCCAGCAGGAGCAGACCACCCAGGCAGTGGGGACCGCGGAAGATATAGACCGCGAAGATCCCGCACCGCGGGGGCAGACCGAGTATATCAGCGCGGTGCCGGAGGAATACTTTGCCCCCTCCGACCACCCCGGGCAGGTGGTGGAGATCACCTATGACAGCTGGGACTACACGGACGCCGCGGAGCCCGCCATCCAGAAGACCGCCTATGTGTATCTGCCCTACGGCTATGACGAAACCGATGAGAACACACAGTATAACATCCTCTACCTGATGCACGGGTGGACCATGACGGCGGGGGACTTTTTCGACCCGGCCCAGAGCGGCATCGTCCCCATGCTGGACCACATGGTGGAAAACGGGGATATCCCCCCGGTGATCGTGGTGTGCGCCACCTTTGACGCACAGAACCAGTCCCAGGGCTTCTCCCGGTCCGTGGAGGAGCTGTCCGTGTTCCACCGGGACCTGCGGGAGAACCTGATTCCCTATGTGGAGAGCCATTACCACACCTACGCAGAGGATGTGACGGAGGAGGGCCTCCGGGCGTCCCGGGAGCACCGGGCCTTCGGCGGCTTCTCCCTGGGGGCGGTCACCACCTGGTATCAGTTCATCTACAACCTGGACTACATCAAATACTTCGTCCCCATGAGCGGGGACTGCTGGATCATGGGCAACTACGGCGGTCGGAATTATCCAGTGGAGACAGTGGACTATCTGGAACAGGTGGTGGCCGACGGCGGCTGGAGCGGAGATGACTTCTACATCTACCAGGGCATCGGCACCAGCGACCCCATCTGGGACCAGACGGACAGCCAGATCCAGGAGATGCTGACACGGGACCTGTTTACCGCCGATAACCTCCACTACGCCATCATCCAGGGCGGCCGGCATGACATCGACGCCTGCGAGCGGTATCTGTACCACGCCCTGCAGACCTTTTTCGGAGATCAAGTGGGGGCGCATGAGGAATTTGAACCGGCGACCCGCGGCACCTTGGTCCGGGACGTGATGAATGATCCTGTCTTCGGCGATTACGGCCGTCTGCTCTTTCCGGTGGACCGGACCATTCCCGAGGACATGACCCTGGAGGATGTGGGGGATGTCCTGGTCTGGTACAACGACATCAATCCGGACAAGACGGTGGAGATCGTCAATTCCCTGGGGGAGCGGGCCGCCGCCGGCGACACGGTCTTTTATGACATCTACACCGAGGAAGAGAAAGCGGCGGACCCGGACAAGGAGGACACCGGCCTGTTCTTCTTTCGGGGGGAACCGGGCGGCAAGGTTGCCATCTGCAACGCTGGCGGAGGCTTTGTCTATGTGGGCGCCATGCAGGACAGCTTCCCCCATGCCCTAGAGCTCTCTAAAATGGGGTACAATGCCTTTGCGTTGATTTACCGCCCCGGCGCCCAGACCGCCTGCGAGGACTTGGCCCGGGCCATCAGCTTCATTTTCGAGAATGCGGAGGAGCTGGAGGTGGACACGGACT
>OERL01000263.1_pt1 | contig 11726 bp, 10 predicted proteins | sample 1539981 | NCBI WGS metagenome assembly OERL01 (sample SAMEA3891867, study PRJEB23780) | metagenome | biome: terrestrial biome; feature: animal house; material: Caecal content | place: Italy | collected 2015-05-05
GTCCTATTTTACCCCGAAATCCAACAAAAAGCAAACAGATTTGCATGACAGCGCTCCCCTAAATTCGACAAAACGCCGTGGGAAGGCCCGGAATCAAAGGATTTTGCATTGAAAAAGCCGTGCCCGTATGCTATACTTTTTAGTTGTAGCAAAAATACTGAGAAAGGCAGAAAGCCCGTAAAATCAAGGCTTTCTGGATAGGTAACGATAGATATGAAATTAGGAATCGTAGGATTACCAAATGTTGGAAAAAGTACACTGTTTAATTCACTGACAAAGGCGGGAGCAGAATCGGCAAATTATCCGTTCTGTACCATTGACCCGAACGTGGGAGTCGTGACAGTGCCGGATAAGAGGCTGGATGTGCTTGGAGAGATGTACCATACCAAGAAGATCATCCCTGCTGCAATCGAGTTTGTGGATATCGCAGGTCTTGTAAAAGGCGCGTCCAAAGGAGAAGGGCTGGGAAATCAGTTCCTTGCCAATATCCGCGAGGTGGATGCCATTGTACATGTGGTGAGATGTTTTGAGAACAGCAATATCGTGCATGTGGACGGAAGCATTGATCCTCTGCGCGATATCGAGACGATCAACCTGGAGCTGATCTTCTCTGACCTGGAGATCCTGGAGAGAAGGATTGCCAAGACAGTGAAGCTCTCGCGCAATGACAAGACTGCTGCAAAAGAGCTGGATCTGCTAAACCGTGTGAAAGCACATCTTGAGGATAATAAGATGGCAAAGAGCTTTGTCACGGATGATGAAGACGAGCAGGCATGGCTGGCGGGATATAACCTGCTGACCGCGAAGCCGGTGATCTTCGCGGCAAATGTGTCTGAGGATGACCTGGCGGATGACGGCGCGTCCAACGCGGGCGTACAGGCGGTCCGTGAGTATGCTGCCCGGGAGGACTGTGAAGTGTTCGTCGTGTGCGCAGAGATCGAAGAGGAGATCGCGCAGCTTGACGATGAGGAGAAGAAGATGTTCCTGGATGATCTGGGGCTTGAGGAGTCCGGGCTTGAGAAACTGATCAAGGCAAGCTACCATCTGCTGGGACTGATCAGCTATCTGACCGCAGGCGAGCCGGAAGTGCGCGCGTGGACAATCAAACGCGGGACAAAGGCGCCCCAGGCGGCAGGCAAGATCCACACGGATTTCGAGAGAGGATTTATCCGCGCCGAGGTGGTCAGCTATGACGACCTGATGGCATGCGGATCCCACACCGCGGCGAAAGAGAAAGGCCTGGTACGGCTGGAAGGAAAAGACTATGTCGTACAGGATGGAGATATCATGCTGTTCAGGTTCAATGTATAGGAACCAGTTCAGCCACGCTATGCGCGCGTCTAACGGAATGGCGAGGGGATACGAAAGGGCAAGTAGCCAGTAAGGAGTATGGAAATGCATTATGACATCAGTTTTCCCAATCTTGGCATCAGCCTGGACGATGTGGGGAAGAGTATTGACGTTTTTGGATTTGAAATTGCATATTACGGGATCATTATCGGGGCTGCCATCCTGATCGGCTTTCTGATCGCCACACATGAGGCGAAACGGACGAGGCAGAACCCGGAAGATTATCTGGATATGGGGATCGTTGGCGTGATCATTGGAATCGCCGGGGCAAGACTGTACTATGTGATCTTCTCCTGGGATATGTACAAGGATAATCTGCTGGATATCTTTAATCTGAGGGAAGGCGGGCTGGCGATCTACGGCGGAGTGATCGGCGCGGTGATCGCGGTCTTCATCCTTGCAAGGGTGAAGCGCCTGTCGCCTTTTCAGATCTTTGATACCGTAGCTCTGGCGATCTTAAACGGACAGATGCTGGGGCGCTGGGGCAATTTCTTCAACAGAGAGGCTTTCGGCGAATACACGGACAGCCTGTTTGCCATGCGGCTTCCTCTGGATGCGGTACGCTCCGGAGATGTCACAGAGGCCATGCGTCAGCATATCGAGACCATTGGCGGCGTTGAGTATATTCAGGTGCACCCGACATTTCTGTATGAATCTGTGTGGTGCGCTGTCCTGCTTATCATCCTGGCGCTTTACAGAAAGCATAAGAAATATGAAGGCGAGCTCTTCCTTCTGTACATTTTCGGATATGCGCTTGGGAGAGTGTGGATCGAGGGGCTGCGTACGGATCAGCTTCTCCTTCCGGGGGTCGGGCTTCCTGTATCACAGCTTCTTGCCGGAATTATTGTACTGGCCGCGGGTGCGGCGCTTCTGTATCTGCGGAAACATCACAAAAAGATGCCGCTGCTAAAGAGCGGAAAAGTCTACGAGCCCATGCCGGATAAGATCGAAGGCAGCAAACCGCCCAGAAAGAAAGACCGGATCTTTAAATTTAAAGAAAAGTAAAAGATATCAATAAATAAAACGCGGAAGTATCAGACGATGCTCCCGCGTTTTTTTAGCTGCCTTTGAATGCTTAATATTCTTTATCCGATTCTGCTTAATAAATGATCTCCACCACGTCTTCGATCCGGCATTCCAGTATCTGACACAGCGCTGCAAGAGTCGCGATGTTTACATTATCTCCGCGTTTCAGATGGTAGAGCGTGCCCTTGTTGAAATTGTAGGTATTGATCAGTTTGTAGGTTGAGATCCCTTTTTCTTTCATCGTAGCCCAAAGGGGCTCATAGGAAAAGGAGGGAATCTGCCCTTATACTCTGAAAAAAGGAGACCCGCAGATTAGCGCTTATGATGTATGGCATTTATATCAGCCGGTAAGCCGGTAACTGGATTTGCCCCAGCAAGCCGAAAACACGATATAAATGGATAATATATTGTATATATATTGAATAATTTTGCGATTTAGGATAATATATTATCTATGAATGACAAATTTATTTTCAACAAAAAGACACCAAAAGAAATCGACAGGGACATCGCCGGACGCATCCGCAGTATCCGCCGCAGACGGAAAATATCACAGAAAAGATTGAGCGAAAAGTCAGGAGTAAGCTTAGGGTCTGTGAAGCGGTTTGAAAGCAGTGGGGAGATATCTTTGATCTCACTTACCAAAATTGCTGTGGCGCTGGAACTGGAAGGTGAATTGGAGAGGCTGTTTGAAGATGCACCGTATTTATCAATTGAGGAGATAATGAATGAAGACAACTGACAGGCTGAATGTAATGTATCATGGAAGAAAAGTCGGAACTATGGCGCTTTATAAAGGGCATCTTGCGGCTTTTGAATATGACAGAGAGTGGATTGCCGAAGGATTTTCAATCAGCCCGTTCTATCTTCCATTGGAACAAAAAGTTTTTATTCCGAAGGCGGACCCGTTTGATGGGATTTTTGGAGTATTTGCGGACAGTCTCCCGGATGGCTGGGGAAGGCTTTTGGTTGACCGCCTCATGCTGAAAAATCATATGAATCCCTATGAGATCGGAAACCTGGAGAGGCTTGCGATCGTAGGGCAGTCCGGTATGGGAGCTTTGTGCTATGAGCCGGAGCACAGTTTTGAGGCAGAAGAAAAGCCGATAAATCTGGATGCGATTGCAGAAGAGTGCCGCCGTATTCTTAATACAGAGTCAGTGGAAAATCTGGATGAATTGTTCCGGCTGGGTGGCTCTTCGGGAGGCGCAAGACCGAAGATACTTACAAAGATTGACGGAGAAGAGCGGATCATTAAATTTCCGTCATCGACCGATAAGGCTGATATTGGAAAACAGGAGTATGAATATTCTCTGTGCGCCCGCGAGTGTGGGCTACAGATGGCAGAGACCAGGCTGTTTCCGTCAAAAAACTGCGCGGGTTATTTCGGAACAAAGAGGTTTGACAGAAGGCGAAAGCAGGATGGCAGAGAAGAGCGCGTTCACATGCTGTCTGCATCTGCAGTGTTAGAAACATCCCATCGTATTCCGAATCTCGATTATGATATCCTTATGAAGCTGACCCTGGAATTGACAAAAGACTTTTCTGAAGTGGAAAAGCTGTACAAGCTTATGTGCTTCAATGTATTTGCCCATAACCGGGATGATCACTCTAAAAATTTCACCTATCTGTATGAGGAAAAAGAAGAAAAATGGGTGCTTTCACCTGCATATGATCTTACCTTCAGCCATTCCATCGGCGGAGAGCACGCTACAACAATCCATGGAAACGGAAAAAATCCAGACATGCTGGACTGTGTGGCAGTGGCGGATGCGATCGGTATGGACAGCCGGAAAGCAAAGCGGATTGCAAAAGAGGTAAAAGAGTGCGTGAATAGCCGCCTGAGGAAATATATTAATAGAGAATCAAGATAAAAAGCGCTTTTAGAAATATTTGGTATCATGATACTGCACCCCAAAATATACAAAAAAACCGACTGCCCTCTATGGACTTTTGTCATTTTTGGCGATATAATAAAACCACATGTGAATATATGTATTTTCTATGTAAAATCTAAGGAGGAACAAGAAAATGGCAAGAAAAATGAAGACCATGGACGGTAATCAGGCCGCTGCTCACGTGTCATACGCGTATACAGAAGTAGCTGCGATCTACCCGATCACACCGTCATCCGTTATGCCGGAGCATGTTGACGAATGGGCAACAGAAGGCAGAGAAAATATCTTCGGACAGACAGTTAATGTCGTAGAAATGCAGTCCGAGGCAGGTGCGGCAGGTGCTGTACACGGATCTCTGGCAGCAGGTGCCCTTACGACAACATTTACAGCGTCTCAGGGACTTCTGCTTATGATCCCGAACCTGTATAAAGTTGCCGGCGAGCAGCTCCCGGGCGTGTTCAACGTATCCGCTCGTGCGCTTGCAAGCCATGCACTTTCTATTTTTGGTGATCACTCAGACGTTTATGCCTGTCGTCAGACCGGAGCTGCTATGCTCTGTGAGTCCAGCGTTCAGGAGGTTATGGACCTGACACCGGTTGCGCACTGCGCGGCTCTGGAAGGAAAACTTCCTTTCATCAACTTCTTTGACGGATTCCGTACATCCCACGAGATCCAGAAGATCGAGACATGGGATTATGAAGACCTCAAAGATCTGGTAAATATGGACGCGATCGACGCTTTCCGCGCACATGCGCTGAATCCGAACCATCCGTGCCAGAGAGGTTCTGCTCAGAACCCGGATATCTTCTTCCAGGCAAGAGAGGCATGTAACCCGTATTACGATGCTCTTCCGGGAATCGTTCAGAACTACATGGACAAAGTAAATGAGAAGATCGGTACAGATTACAAGCTGTTCAACTATTATGGAGCAGAGGATGCAGAGCACGTGATCGTTGCTATGGGTTCTGTGTGTGACACGATCGAGGAGACGATCGATTATCTGCTTGCAGCAGGAGAGAAAGTCGGCGTTGTTAAGGTACGTCTGTACAGACCGTTCTGCGCGCAGGCTCTCATCGACGCAATTCCGGATTCTGTTAAGAAGATTTCTGTTCTTGACAGGACAAAAGAGCCGGGAGCACTTGGCGAGCCTCTGTACCTTGACGTTGTTGCAGCACTCAAGGGAACAAAATTCGATGCGGTTCCGATCTACACAGGACGTTACGGACTTGGTTCCAAGGACACGACACCTGCCCAGATCGTTGCTGTATTCCACAATGACGAGAAACAGAAATTCACGATCGGTATCGTTGACGATGTGACGAACCTGTCACTGACAGCAGACGAGCCGCTCGTTACAACACCGGAAGGAACGATCAACTGTAAGTTCTGGGGACTTGGCGCTGACGGTACAGTCGGAGCGAACAAGAACTCCATCAAGATCATCGGTGATAACACAGACATGTACGCACAGGCTTACTTTGACTATGACTCCAAGAAGTCCGGCGGTGTTACAATGTCTCACCTGCGCTTCGGTAAATCACCGATCAAATCCACATACCTGATCCATCAGGCAAACTTTGTGGCATGCCACAATCCGTCCTATGTGGACAAGTACAACATGGTTCAGGAACTTGTTGACGGCGGTACATTCCTTCTGAACTGTCCGTGGGATATGGAAGGACTTGAGAAACATCTGCCGGGACAGGTAAAAGCATACATTGCAAACCACAACATCAAATTCTACACCATCGACGGTATCAAGATCGGTAAAGAGATCGGACTTGGCGGACGTATCAATACTGTCCTTCAGTCTGCATTCTTCAAGCTTGCCGCTATCATTCCGGAGGAAGAGGCGATCGACCTGATGAAGGCTGCTGCCAAGGCTACTTACGGAAGAAAGGGCGACAAGATCGTTCAGATGAACTATGACGCGATCGACGCAGGCGCTAAGCAGGTTGTAGAAGTGGCAGTTCCGGAGAGCTGGAAGGACGCTGCTGACGAGGGACTTGCGACTCCGAAGGTAGACGAGAACGGAAGAAAAGACGTTATCGATTTTGTTAAGAATATCCAGGCTAAGGTAAATGCTCAGGAAGGAAATACTCTTCCGGTATCTGCATTTAACGACTATGTAGACGGCTCTACACCGTCCGGATCTTCTGCATACGAGAAACGCGGTATCGCGGTGGATATCCCGGTATGGAAACCGGAGAACTGTATCCAGTGTAACCGCTGTGCATATGTATGTCCGCACGCTGTTATCCGCCCGGTAGCTCTGACAGAGGAAGAGCTTGCGAAAGCACCGGAAGGAATGGAAGCAATCGACATGATCGGCATGCCGGGAATGAAATTCTCCATGACAGTATCCGCATACGACTGTACAGGATGCGGTTCCTGCGCGAATGTCTGCCCGGGCAAGAAGGGCGAGAAGGCTCTCGTTATGGAAAACATGGAAGCAAACGCCGGCAAGCAGGACTTCTTCGATTACGGAAGAGAGATCCCGGTAAAACCGGAAGTTGTCGCAAAATTCAAAGAGACAACTGTAAAAGGAAGCCAGTTCAAACAGCCGCTGCTTGAGTTCTCAGGCGCATGTGCAGGATGTGGAGAGACACCGTACGCTAAGCTGATCACACAGCTGTTCGGTGACAGAATGTATATTGCAAACGCAACAGGATGTTCTTCTATCTGGGGTAACTCCTCACCGTCCACACCTTACACAGTGAACGAGAAGGGACAGGGCCCGGCATGGTGCAACTCTCTGTTCGAGGATAACGCTGAGTTCGGATATGGTATGCTGCTCGCTCAGAATACGATCCGTGACAGAATGAAAGCGAAAGTTGAGAAGATCGCTGAGATCGCAGAGAAAGAGGATGTTAAGGCTGCTGCAAAAGAATACCTTGACACATTCGGATGCGGCGCTACAAACGGAACAGCTACGGATAAACTGGTGGCAGCTCTTGAGAAATGCGGATGCGACCGTATGGAGAAGACAGAACTTCTGAAGAACAAAGACTTCCTCGCTAAGAAATCCCAGTGGGTATTCGGTGGTGACGGATGGGCTTACGATATCGGATTCGGCGGTGTTGACCATGTACTTGCAAGCGGCAAGGACATCAACATCATGGTATTCGATACAGAGGTTTACTCCAACACAGGCGGACAGTCCTCCAAGGCTACGAAGACAGGTGCTACAGCACAGTTCGCGGCAGGTGGTAAAGAGACGAAGAAGAAAGACCTTGCGGGCATGGCAATGAGCTACGGCTATGTATACGTTGCACAGATCGCTATGGGCGCTGATTTCAACCAGACAGTCAAAGCCATCACAGAGGCTGAGGCATATCCGGGACCGTCACTAATCATCGCATACGCTCCGTGTATCAACCACGGTATCAAGAAGGGTATGAGCAAGGCTCAGACAGAGGAACAGCTGGCAGTAGAGTGCGGATACTGGAATAACTTCCGGTTCAATCCGGCTGCTGAGGGCAACAAGTTCTTCCTTGACAGCAAGGCTCCGAAGCAGGAAGACTACCAGGCATTCCTTGACGGCGAGGTACGTTACAATGCTCTGAAGAGAGCAAATCCGGAGAAGGCTGCAAGACTGTTCGCGATCAACGAGCAGGAAGCTATGGAGAGATACGAATACCTGAAGAAACTGGTAGACGTATACGCAGCTGACGCTGAGTAAGAGATCAGAATAACGGAGAAAGAAATAATGATGCATGAGCCGGGGAGGTAAAACTCCCCGGTTTTCTGCGCTTTATGGCAATATTTTCCTCTTATGAATTACCAGAAATTACAACCTCCGATTTCATTGACAAAGAAGTGATTGTACGGATATAATCTGAGCCGTGATGTCGAGATCTCACGGCAGAGAGTGGTGGGAATTTGAACTGACATACACCAAATACATTCATCAGGAGGAAACTATGAAGAAAAAATTTTTGGCAGCTATTATGGGTGCGGCTATGGTGATCAACGTATCACCTGTTATTACTTTTGCTGAGCCTGCGGCGGATAACGGAACAGCGACTGCAGCAGAGACAGTGACAGATGCGGGGGTTACCGGCGCGGTATCTGCTGCCGGAGTGGAAATAACGGAAGCAGAACTGACAGGAGCAGAGGCGGCGGAGACAGAGACAGCGGAAAGCGGCGCGGCAGGAAATGTGCCGGCAGAAGATATGACAGCAGCAGATACTGCTTTAGGGCAGCAGGCCGAGAGCGCAGCTCCGGAAGTATCCGTGCAGGAAGCGAACAGCAGACAGGAGGGGGCTGTAAGAACTGAGATTACAGATCAGACGACGCTTGAAGCTGCAATTGCGCAGGGCGGAGTTATCGACCTGACAGGAAAGACGATCACCCTGGAGCGCGCGCTTACGGTGAACAACAGTGTGACCATCACAGGCGGTACACTGATCGGCAGCTCCAATGTAACTGGAAATCTTGTAACCCTTACTGGAGATACAGTTACACTTGACGGAGTGACGATCATAACAGCTGCGGAGAACAAAACCGCTCTGCATGCTTACAGGATCGCGCTTACGGCAAACAACCTTACTATCGACCATACGAATGCAGCCGGCGGAGCGCCGGTTATCATCAACGGCGGAAGCGCGGTGTTCACAGGGAACCTTGATCTGACACTGGGAGCAGATTCCTGGTACGGAGTAAACGTGGATAATGCGACAGCGGATTTCTCCGGCGCGTCTATAGCGAATATTGATACTCCTTCAGCCACACAGTCAGTCGTGTGTGTGGAGAACGGCGGAACAGTTCCCGGAAAGGTCGCAAATACGACCGAGGTAGTGACCGCGGACGGACAGACAGCTTACGTACAGGATGAAGACCTTCCGGCGTTCTTGAAGGCGAAAAAAGAGAAGGATGTTATATCTGTCACACTGCTGCATGATGTGAATCTGAGTGAACCGCTTTATCTGGAAGAGAGCATGACGGTCAACGGACAGGTCTTTTACTTCAACGGTACATCCGCTCTCGGAAAAGACAATGTTGTGACTGTTATGGCGGGGGGATCCGATGTTGTCGCCCTCAATGACCTGGGGATCAGGACAGACGCGGCAAATAAGTCAGCGCTTCACATTTACAGGTCAAGGGCAGCGCTTCAGGATATCACTCTGGATAATACGAATACAAGCGGCGGCGCTGGTATGATCGTAAACGGAGGGACAGCGGATGTTTCCGGAGGCCTTGAGATCATTCTCGGCGAGAATTCATGGGGCGGCATCAATGTTGACGGTATCAATGGGGAGACAAGCGTAAACTTCGCAGAAGGATCTAAAGTAACAGTCCAGGATACTGCGGGAAAAGAACTGGATGCCATCTATATTGAGAATGCGGATACAAACCAGGTGGAGATCAATGGAGCGGAAAATGCAGGGCTTGTCCGGGATGAGGACGGAAACTATGTGACAGAAGACGCGGCAGAAGTGCCGGACGAGACACCGGAGGAGCCGGACGAGACACCGGAGGAACCGGGAGACCAGAACGGTTCGGATAATACGGAAGAGGAGCAGAAAGATCCGGAACAGAATCCGTCCGGAAACGACGGCGGCCAGAAGCCTTCGGACAATAGCACCCAGGCTTCTGCTGAAAAGGACGGTGTAAAGAGTCCGAAGACAGGTGACAGCAGCGCGCTCCTTATTGCCCTGACAGCTCTTGCGGGTTCAGGAGCAGCAGCGACAGTGGCCCTTAGAAGAAAAAAGGACCTTACAGAGTAATTCGGAATATCCGATAAGGCAAATCTCCTGAAAGGGGGATCCGGTCAATGAAAAAGAGAGCAGATAGAGGTTATCAAAACTTCTGTCTGCTCCTTTTGCTTATGAGCTTACGATTACTGTCTGATATCCGGCTCTCTTCAGCCGGCGTTCCATATCTGCTGCTTCATCCACAGTAGGAAATGTACCTACTGTGACGCGGTAAAGTCCGCCGCCCTGGCTGGTCACGGCCGGAAAATCCTGCTCTAAAAGTTCTTTCTGGAGCCGGTCAGCGTATGCTCCATTTCGGAAGGCTCCTGCCTGCACGGTGTACTGGGGAATGCCTTCAGAGTGGTCAGGGTTATTTTCGGGCCGGCCGTTTCCGCTTTCCTGCCCGGGAGAAGTCCCTGTGTCTCCGGGAGTGTTTTCGTGATCGGTACCGTTATCGATGAGTCCGTTCATTTGAAGGGTATCGAGGATACCCTCCGCGATGGCGAGCGCGATGTCGTCGAAGTTGTTGTCAAAGAGCTGATTGTCCGTATCAGAATTGATGAAGCCGGCTTCTACAAGAACAGCAGGCATGCGGGTGCGGCGCAGGACTACCAGCCCGGGACGTTCTTTGACACCCAGGTTCACGAAGCCCAAAGCCTCGAGCTGTTCGTTTATGTTCTCTGCCATCTGGAGCTTTATCCCGGATTTGTCATAGACAAGGGATTCAACACCGGAATAAGTGTTGGGTTCAGGGCTGGAGTTGCGGTGAAGAGAAATGAAGAAATCAACTCCGGCTTCGTTTGCCTCCATGGCTTTCTGATAGGGTGATTCATACACATCTGTCGTGCGGGTGTACAGCACGTCGATTCCTCGTTCCTGGAGGATCTCTCCGACAGCCAGAGTCAGGGCAAGCGTATCGTCTTTTTCCTGGCGTCCGTTGTAGACTGCTCCCGGATCGCGCCCTCCGTGTCCTGCATCCAGCATAATAGAATATGGCATAATGATGGCTCCTCGGTTGATTGCTTTATACTAAAATATGCATAAAAAGAAAAAATGATAACGGAATAGAAAAATGAATCCCATTGAAGCAAAGAGGAGTATATAGATATAGAAACGAAAAGCAAAAGCTCACGGAAATATCAGGAAGGAGAATAAGTGTTATATAATAAGAGCGGACTGGGAGGAGAATAATGGGACATATAGAGCTGATAAACCGTTTGAAAGAAAAAGATCAGAAGGCTTTAGAATTGATTATCAGGAATTACAATCATTATGTTGCCGCTGTGATATATAGTGTTCTGAAAGACTGCGTTCCGGAGATCGATATACAGGCGCTTGTAAATCAAGTGTTTTTTCTGCTGTGGGAAAATGCATCTAAAATAGACTGTGTTACATATGATGACTTTAAACCTTATTTGGGGGCGATTGCCAGAAATCTTGCGTTGTCAGAACGCAGAAAGATGTATGAAAGCCAGCCGATCAATGACGCTGTGCTTGGGGAGGTTGATGAGTCTATTGACCGGATTTTACTGGAAAATATAATATATAAAGCATTAACCAAATTGAAAAAAGAGGAACAGATGATCATTCTTCAACACTATTTTCAAGGCATTCCTATTAAAGAGATCGCCGGTATGACAAATCAGCCGGAAGCTACAGTTAAAACCAAAATAAGGAGAAGCCGGATAAAATTGAAAAAAATTTTAGAAAGCGAGGGGATTTTCAGTGAAGATGACTTGCAATGATCTATTAAACG
>OERL01000265.1_pt1 | contig 11695 bp, 5 predicted proteins | sample 1539981 | NCBI WGS metagenome assembly OERL01 (sample SAMEA3891867, study PRJEB23780) | metagenome | biome: terrestrial biome; feature: animal house; material: Caecal content | place: Italy | collected 2015-05-05
GAAGTAAATATACTAAATTTGAATGATATTACTATTTTCACATTGAATCTGCCTGCCACAATCATAATCTGCTTATTACTTCTTTTTGAACAAAAAAAGGATGCCGCATCTTGCTAATGCGACATCCCGTTATACTTGCCCCGCAGGCAATTATTTCATGTTAACCTCAGCGCCCTCAGCCTCGAGTTTTGCCTTGATCTCCTCAGCCTCTGCCTTGGAAACGCCCTCTTTCAGTACCTTCGGAGCGTTGTCTACAAGCTCTTTAGCCTCTTTCAGTCCAAGACCTGTGATCTCACGTACAGCCTTGATAACTTTAACCTTGGAAGAACCAGCGGATACAAGCTCTACATCGAACTCATCCTTCTCCTCTGCTGCTGCAGCTCCGTCTCCGCCTGCTGCTGCAACTACAACGCCTGCTGCTGCAGATACGCCGAACTCTTCTTCACAAGCCTTAACAAGCTCGTTTAACTCTAATACTGATAACTCTTTGATCGCTTCGATCATTTCAGCTGTTGTCAATTTAGCCATTTTAATATCCTCCATTTTCTAAAATTTATAATCTTCTTTTCAGTGCCCGCGGATCATGCCGCCGGACATTTTACATTCTGCTGAATATCTTCGGCATTACTCTGCCGGTGTCTCTGCCGGCGCTTCTGCTGTCTCAGCAGCCTCTGCCGGTGCTTCTGCAGCTTCTTCTGCCGGAGCCGCCTCGCCGCCCTGCTCTGCGATCTGCTTGATAACACGAGCGAAGTTTGCGATCGGTGACTGTAAGCTTCCAAGCAGCTTGGAGAGAAGCTCTTCTCTTGACGGAATCTTGGAAAGTTCTGTCAGGCCAGCCACATCATAAGCTGTTCCTTCAACTACACCGCCCTTGAGTTCAAGAGCCGGAGCGTCTTTCGCGAACTTGCACAGGATTCTTGCCGGTGCTGTCGCGTCATCCTTAGAAATAGCGATAGCGCTCGGTCCTTCCAGGCAGTTCTCCAGAGCTTCACACTCTGTTCCTTCGAAAGCTCTCTTCATCATTGTGTTCTTGTAAACCTTGTAGATGATACCTGCTTCTCTGAGCTGCTTACGCAGTTCTGTGTCCTGAGCAACTGTAAGTCCGCGGTAGTCTACGAGAACAACTGACTGAGCGTCTTTGATCTCTTCTGCGATCGCCTGAACGATCGGCTGTTTTAATTCAACCTTTGCCACTTTCTGGTACACCTCCTTATTTTATTCGCGTGTACTGCCAAAGTTTTACATAAAAAAGCCTCTGTGCACAAAGACACAGAGGCTTGTAAATTCATACTTACGTAATAAATCTAACTTTCCTCGGCAGGCGGGCATGCCCTTACGCTTTACAGCGCCTGCTGTCTTCGGCAGTTGCTAATATAGCTTAGCACTCCCGTGTAAGTATGTCAAGTATTTTATTTTATTTTTAATGACAGTTTATAACAGCCGTCCCAGTCTCTGAGCATTATTTAGCGGATCTCCTTCTCAGGATCACCAGCACAGCGCCCGATGCCAATACAAGCCCTGCACACGCTGCCGCTATCGGAGTGTTATCCCCTGTCTTCGCAGCTTTATCCGCGGAGGTTCCTGCGCCTGTACCCTGGTCTTTCTGGCTGCTGCTGTTATTGTCATTTCCTGATGCTGCGCCTTGGTTATCACCAGATCCGCCGGGATTCTCCGGTTTTGTTCCCTGTGCTTTCTCTAGGCCGTCATATGCCGCCCGAAGCGTCTTCACTGCATCGTCTACCTTCGCCTGATCCTTATCGGACAGAGTTGCGTCTGCAAGGACACTGTTGGCCGCCTCAAGGGCTGCACGGAATATCGCCGCACTCTCTTCTGTATATCCACTCAGATCCAGATCTTCCACCTGGCTGATCAGATCTTCAAGCACAGACTTGTCTGCCTTCAGTCTCAGATCAGCCATTGCCTCTACGAGTGCACTCCATGCACTGTCAACATCTTCCTGGAATGCATCTCCGTCATCCAGCACCTCTTTTGCTTTCGCAAGAGCCTCGGTAAATTCCGCCTGTCCTGCTTCCACATATTTGGTCAGGTCAATCATATCGCCCAGTTCAACCGCCATCTCAAGATCTGTCTTGTCACCTGCCTTTAAATCCGACGCCTGAACCGCATACATCAGTTTTGCCGCTGCCCGGAACACCTCATCCCTTGTCGCGAACTCATCTGCCATCACTGCCTCGCCCTCTGCAATCGCTTCTTCAAAAAGCTTCTGCACAGACTCTACGCAGCCTGCAACAGATCCATCCTCCACCAAGGTCTTCGCCTGATTCAGGAAGAATTCCAAGTTTTTCTTGCTTACCGGCTTCACCAGATCAGCGATCTTGTCCAGTTCTTCTGTCAGGGCATTGTAAGTCCGGTCTACCGTATCCTGTGATGATCCTGGATTTTCATTGACAGCTGCCGCGTAATCGTAAACAGTCATAAAGCTCTCGCGGACATCCTCGTCCAGATTGTCAAGCTGTCCTCCCGCGATCACTGCCTCCGCGTCTGCAATCGCCTCCTGCAGCAGGGATTTGTCTGCTTCCACAGTCTGGGATTCTCCCGCTTTAAACAATGCGAACTCATACACCGTCGGGTTCACACACTCCACAAGGTTCAGACGGAACCGGTCTGAGGTCACTGCCTCGAAATTGCCCTGCCATTCTCTTGTCGCTCCGCCTTCTCCCATAGATTGTCCTGAAAGGGCCGGAATCCACTGTTCGCCATCCCAATATTCAATATTGAAATTCGTAATAATATTTCTGTCAGAAGTACTCATATTGTACTGATACACGCTTGCGCCATCCACGGTAATAGCCTCGGCAAATGTAAGTTCCAGCCACGCCTCGTATGTACCGTCCGGAGTTGCCCATCTGCTCGGTTCATTCCGGTTGCCGTCCACTGCTTTCTGTGCATTGTGAGCATCGTCATATTCGGAGGACGCCACAGCTGATATTGCTGTTGTCGCAAGATTCTGCCTCTCTCCTCCGGTATCATACACACAAGTAAATACATCGCTCATCTGGCGTGTTCCGTCAAACAAAGCCGCTTTCACCGTCATCTTTTCTCCTGTCATTGTAAGCGGGCCTTCATAAAGCGCGGAGAACGACATCGGCGCATTTCCATCTGTTGTATAACGGATCTGAAGATCATCAAATTCGCTGGACAGCGTAATCTCCTGCCCTGCTGACACGGTTCCCGTTCCCGGCGTGAATGTAACTGTCAGCCTGTCCAAAAGCCCTGTAAATGCGGATACGGCTGTATCCAGCGCAGTCTGCGCGCCGCGGTAATCTGTCTGCGATGCCCCTTCCAGCCTAAGCACTGCTGCCGCGTTTGTAAGCTGGCTGTAAAGCTCTGCCACAGCCTCTTTATAAACAGCCCAGGTCTCATCCAGGTCTGCCGTCTGATACGCCGCGTCTGCCGCAGCATAAGAATCTTTCAGGGCAATCGCTGCCTGAGCCGTCTCGCATGCCTCATCCATCGCCTTCACCTGGTCGTAATATTTGCTGCTGTCCTGATCCGCGATGATCTGCTCAGCTTCCGCAATGCATGTATCCAGCGCTGTCTTTGCAGTTGAGAGCATCTCATCTGTCATCTGCGCGGAGAGCTCTTTTGCCGCGTCAACTTTCGCCTGAAGTTTAACCGGCGTGCTGTTGAAATCAATCACATAGGTCTCTCCCTGCTCTGTCGGGAAAGAAATCTTATCCTCAGATATTTTTGTCACTTCCACCGGAGTTCCGTCCGCTGTCTTCACTTCGTATGCTCCAAGATTGTCATATTCACCTGTAAATGTACCGCCGCTTCTGGAAGTAACTGTGAATCTGTCTGCGGAATTATCTGACCATTCCATGCCAATCACAAAATTGCCTCTCGCCACGATTCCCTGTACATTTCCTTCTGACCACGCCTCTGAAATTGCCGGAAGGAACTGGGTATATCCGAGCTGGCTCTGAAGCAGTGCCTCGTTCATTCCCGCAGTCAGGCCATAGTTTCCGTCAATCTGATACGGAGGATGGGAATCAAGGAACGTATTCAAGATCCCATTTCTGTTTCCGGCAATCATACCGCTGATGAGCTTGTATGTGTTCTCACCGTTTCCGGTACGCGCCCACATGTTCAGTTTGTGCGCCTTGGACCATCCGGTTCCGGCCGGTCCCACTTCACCTGCGGACCCGCGCTCGTCACGGATCTCCAGCGTCTTAACCGCTGCCTCCATCCATTCCTCGGTATCTTTATTAATGAGCGTCCCCGGATACAGGCCGATCAGCTGAGAAGTATGACGGTGGAGGGAGCCCTGGTTCGCGCTTCCGCCCGCGCCGAAGTTCGGGATATCCACTTCCGCAAGATCTCCTGCCTGCGCCTTTCCGGTCGTGGTTTCCTCATACCACTCTTTGACCTGTCCCTCATCGCCTATAATAATCGGGTTGAGCTGGCTCTGAGTCTCTTTCCACGCTTCTCTCTCCTCCGCGTCAACATCCAGGATCTCCGACGCTTCGATCGCCATATCATACAGTTCCCATACAAGAGACTGGTCATAAGTCGTACCATTGACAGTCGGTCCCTGCTCTGCCGAGAAGGATGGACCCACTACAAGGCGGTCCTGATAGTCGCTCCACCAGAGGAATCCATCCCAGAAATTCGTCATCTCTTTGAGCATGGGATAGATTGTATTCTCCAGCAGTTCCTTATCCTGCGTGAAAAGGTACTGGTCATACACATTCTGAAGCGCCCAGGAGGATCCGGTCACGTTCCAGCCGTATTCCTGCCCGCCAAACGGCGCCGTGCATCCGAATGGGTTATTCTGTGTATTTACAAGAAAACCATTTCCTTCTCCGATCGGTGTATTGATCACATCTTCTGTCTTCTGTGCCGCGGATTTCTCTGCCGTCACACGTCCCGGCTGTACAAGGGATTCCATATAATCCGTAAATACAGATCCACACTCTGCCAGGTTTGTCTGGTATGCCGGCCAGTAGTTCATCTCCACATTGACATTGAAATGGAAATCTGCTCCCCAATACTGTCCTGCGCTGCCAATCATCCAGATACCGCACAGGTTGCTTGGCAGCTCGTCCCCTTCCCTGGATGCCGCAATGGTCAGGTAACGTCCGAACTGGTAGACCATCTCTTCCAGGACATGGTCGTGGTTTCCTGCCCGGTACTCTTCCATCATCTGGTCAGTAGGTTTCTGCGCGCAGTCTCCGCCAAGATCGATCTCTACACGTCCGAACAGCTCGGAGTAATCTGCCACATGCCCGGAACGGAGCTCATCGTAGGACTTAGCTGCCGCCGCGTCCACAGTCTCCGTCAGGGACGCGCTCAGTTCCTCCGCAGTCTCTCCGGTCCGGTACACCGGGTACTCGTTCTTATAATCAGTGTCCGTGGAATAGACAATTGTCACTGCATCCGCATTCTCTACTGTCACAGTTCCGTCCCCGTTATCAGTGACGGTACCGCCTTCGTTTACAATCTGCGCCTGCATCTCGCATTTCATCTGGTTATCATTAACCTGACCTGCCAGCGTGATCTTCCCTCCTTCTGCCGAAGTCGTCGTCGTCAGCCTGGAAGCCGCCTGCACGGATGCGGTGAATGAGATCTTCCCTTTCTCGGAAGCAGTCAGCCTGGTAACCACCGCATTGTCCGGATGGCTGGCAAAATATTCTCTCTCGTAGTGGGTTCCGTCATAGTCGTAATTCACGGATGAAATACCGGTCCTCATATCCAGGTCACGGACATAATTCTCTACATTGTCATTCGTCATGCCTGTTGCCGAAAAGTCCAGATAGAGATCACCAAAGTCCTGGTACTGTCCCATTCCCGCTCCATCGCCCCAAACCTCTGTAGTTGTGGACGTCCCCTGCGGGAAAACAGAAGATGAATGATCATCCATCTTCTGGCGCAGCGCTTCCAGCTGCTCCTCTGTCACTGCCTCGTCGCGGTTGCCTCCGTCATAATTCGGACGGCTCTCGCTGGGACCGCCCTGCCAGAGTGTCTTCTCATTAAAATGGATCTGGTCATTCGCCACCTGGCCGAACAGGATCCCTCCCGTCTTACCGTTCCCGATCACAAGGGCTGTATTCTCCCAGTCTGACTGAGTTCCCGGTGCTGTATACCACATCCTCAGCTCATTGCCGTCAGGCATGGGCTTATTTGACGCATCCGGATCGATCTCCCCAGCCTTTGTCTCTGCCATGTCCCGAATGCCTTCCTCTGATCCTGCCGCATACACTGGAACTGCCGTGATGGTCATTTGACCTGCCAGCGCCACTGCCAGCAGGGCATTCCATCGTTTTTTTCGTCTCATACTCCTTTTTTCCTCCTTTTCGTCAAAAATTATGGTTATTATCTATTATACACATAATCATTGTGAATTTCCGCTATCTTATACGACATTTTTTACTACACTTTGTCGTTTTTTATTGTTTTCTTATGCATTTCGTCTCCTTTTTTCTCTTTTTCAATCACTTTTTCCATCACCTATTACATCCGGGCAAACATTATTTCAAATACAAGGTCCCAGCATATACTCATCTCTCCAGAAATAAAAATGCAATGATTCCTGTCATTTCATTGCACTTTATGCCAATCTGTGCTATTCTGCATGTACTTAAAAAGACAGTCTTTTATTTCAATTCTCATTTTCGGATCTGTATTCCAGATGATACCCCGATAATGAAGCAGCCGGAAACTCAGTATTCATACAGAAAAGCATCAGGAAAACACCAAGAAACAGGTTCTCCTTTACACATCCGGGAGATGTGATAAAATAAACTCAGACCAGATCCTTTTCTGTATGGGACTGCATTCGCAAGAGATGCCGCCGCAGAGGCGCGTCTCTGTGAAACCGTATTTACAACACAGAAAGGAGAAACGTCTATGACACAGACAAACAACAATTTCATAATGCTTCCCACAGTGGATTTCTGTTTCAAAGAACTGATGCAGAATGAAAAAGTAAGAAAAGGATTCATTGCGGCACTCCTTGGCAGAAAGCCGGAAGACATTCAGGAAACTACCCTGCTGCCCACAATCCTGCCAGCCGAATACAGTGACGACAAGCTGGGCGTCCTGGATGTGGCAGTGCTTCTCAAGGACGGCACCCAGATTGATATGGAAATGCAGGTCATATATTTCTCATACTGGACAAACCGGATTTTATTTTATCTGGGAAAACTGTATACCGGACAGATTAAAAAAGGAGACTCCTACGAAAAGCTGAAAAAATGTATCCATGTGAGCATTCTTGATTTCATCCATTTCCCGGATGACAAAAGATGTTACCATAAGATCTCATTCTGCGACACCAAGACAGGGGCACCGTACACTGACTTGATGGAGCTCCATATCCTGGAACTGAGAAAGATACCGGCAAAAGTCCGGAGCGAAGACAAAATCATTCGCTGGATGCAGTTTTTCAGTGGGAAGACCAGGGAGGATTTCAGCACTATGGCTAAGACAGATGAATATATCAGTGAAGCTTACAGTGAACTAATGAAACTCAGCGCAGATGAGAGAAAACGTTTAGAATACGAAGCCCGCAAAAAAGCAGTCAGAGATTACAATACCCTGATGTACAGCGCCCGGAGCGAAGGGCTGAAGGCAGGGATGCAGGAAGGGTTACAACAAGGGTTACAACAAGGGTTACAGCAAGGGTTACAGCAAGGGTTACAGCAAGGAGTAAAACAAGGAGTAAAACAAGGAATCGAACAAAAATTAAAAGAGCACACCAAAAAGATGTTACACCGCGGGATGTCTCCTGCTGAGATCGCAGATCTGCTGGACGAAGACCCGCAGCTGATCGCCTCGATCGCAAATGAGCTGCAGAAGGAACCGAAAAATTCTTAGAACTATCTATAAGAAACGTACGCCGTCAGGCGCACCTGCAGAGAACAGGAAGGTGCAGCGCTATAGCGCTGTCCTTCCTGTTTATTTTCAGCCTGTCTCTAATTTTAGGCACAATCCGTCAGACTTATTTCCCTGCTCTTTTTCTCATTACAAGCAACACTGCACCTGCGGACAATGCAGCCATCAGGCCAGCCGCCGCGACCGGAGCAGTATCCCCTGTCTTTGCCGCTTTATCAGCGCCCTGATTTTCGCCGCTCAGGTCCTGACTGTCTGTGCTGCTTCCTTCGTCATTGTCCTTCCCGGCCGTATCCTTCAGAACCAGCTGCTCTTTTGCGTCCGCCAGAGCTTTCACCGCAGCGTCCACTTCATCCTGGTCATCCACGGACAGGGCTGTATCTGCCAGCACTGCGTTTGCCTTTGCAAGGGCCGCTGTGTAGACCTGCACGCTTTCTTCTGTATACAGGCTCAGATCCAGAGTGCCCAGGCTGTCCAGAAGATCCTGCAGAGCTTCCTTGTCCGCCTTCAGCCTTAAATTCTCCATAGCTGTCACCAGCGCGTCCCACGCAGCGTCAACATCAGCCTGCATTGCGTCTCCGTCAGCCATCACCGTCTCTGCCGCATCCTTCGCCGCAAGGTATTCTGCCTGTCCGGCTTCCACATACTTGGCCAGGTCGATCATCTCTGCCAGCTCTAACGCCATCTGGAGGTCCGTCTTGTCCGCAGCTGTCAGATCCAGCGCATGGATCGCCTTCATCAGTTTCAGCGAAGCGTTCATAACTTCTTCTCTCGTGGCATCTTCATCCGCCATCACGGCGTCTCCCTCAGCGACCGCTTCTTCAAACAGCTTCTGCACAGACTCCACACAGTTATCTACATCACCGTTTTCAAGACGTTCTTTTGCACGGTTCAGGAAATATTCCAGCGTCTTTTTGCTGACCGGTTCTTCCGGCTCCGGATTTTCCACAGGCTTAAGAGCAGCCCGCGCATCAGAAAGCACTTTTGCCAGTTCGTCGATCTCTTCCTATGTTGCCGATGCCCTTGCGCTTTCATCTTCCAGCACTGCCTTTGCCTGCTCATATGCCGCTATATATGCGTCTGCCGTATCTCCTGATTCATATTCGCCTGCTTCGATCGCCGGGATAACGGTATTTGTGCCATCTTCCACAAGGCTTTCCAGTGTTGTCCAGTCTTTCTTCGCGCCGTCAAGAGCGGTCAGCGCGTCAGACAGTTTCTTCAGTGCTGTCTGGATGTCCGGCAGGAAGGCTGCCTGATCATCCAGTACTTTCTGCGCTTCTTCCATTGCATTTTCTACTGCTTTCACCGCGTCAGGCTCATAATCTCCGCGGTCCAGCAGATCCAGCTTTTCTCTCGCCGCGTCAAATGTCTCTGACAGCGATGTCTTATCCGTAAGCCGCGCGATCACCTCATCCATTGCAGCCACAGCCTGATCGACTTCTTCCTGGGATGCTGCACTGTTGTCTCTGGCCAGCAGCATATTATTGTATGCATCCATAAACTGCCGTTTATACTCATACGCCAGCTGATCCACTCTGCCGTTATCAATATATGCTGACGCAGCTTCTTCGATCTTTCCGTTCAGGGCTGTCCGGTCCACATCTGATCCTTCCCCCGTTCTGCCTGATACGATAAATCCGTCAACAACCGTATATTCACCGTTCCGAGTCGGCTGGCTCACTCCTGTCAATGTGTACGTTCCCGGTTCAAGTTCCGGAGATTCATATACATGCACCTGATATTTGCCTGCAGAGCTGTTGATATAGCACTGAGCCGTACCTTCTGCCACAACATTTTCGTCTGCATCCCGGATTGTTACCGCAATATCAGACTGGTCATTCTTGGAACGGGAAAGTATCACGATCTTTTCACCTTCAAAGGTCACCTCGAATGACGGCGCGTCTCCGCCCTGATAATTGTAAGCCATACTCTTTCCGCCCTGATCACTGCTGTTCGCAGAATAGAACCACTGATTTCTTACTCCGGATGTAGCCGTTGCAATTTCCGTGCTGTATGTAACAGCCGGATCATCGCATTCAAGTATCCGGTCCGCCACCGTTTCTTCTGCCGGAACCGTCACAGTGATCATCCGGTCAGCTGTCGCTCCGTCCGCTGTGCGCGTCACCCGGAATGTCACATCCACAGCTGTGTCTGCATCCGGCGCTGTAATATTGCCGTCAGTATCGATCACATCCTCATTGCTGGTCTTTACAATCTCAAGACTGTATCCGCCCGGAAGCACAGATGTAATCAGCGTCCCGGATGATGCTGCGGGCTGCTGCACGCTGAGCATCTGCGCCACATCCTCCACTGTCAGCTCTCGTGCCGCTCTTACTGTGACTACCGCGGTCTTCTCAGCTGTACTTCCATCTGCTGTATTTGTCACTGTATACGTAAGCGATACTTCTGTATCTTCTGCCGGCGTAACAACGCTTCCGTCCAGCGCCACGATTTCCGGCGCGCTTGTCGCTGTCAGCGCCGTCTCGTATCCTTCCGGTACCACAGAAGTCATCATCTGCTCTGCGACAAGCGCCGGCTCATATACGGTCAGACTGTCCGCTACGCTTTGCGCGGTTGTTTCCTTTGTATCATAATAACTGTCATACAGTTCAACCTCTGACAAAGTCACTCCCGCCGATCCGGACATCTCGAATGTGATCCGCAGCTTCTGCGCTGTCGTCTCCGGAAGTTCAATCCCCAGGCTGCTTCCGACGCCGCCGCCTGATGCCAGCTGTGTCCACCCGCCATTGACCTCAGCCTCCACACGATAAGAAGCGACACGTCCCGTGAAACTGGAAGCTTCCTTTATCACAAGATAATTAAATGTCTCTGCCTGTCCAAGGTCATATGTAATAGTGACCGGAGATACATTGTCATCTGTCGCCCATCTGGTACTGCTTTGTCCGTCCACTGTTTTGTCTGCTGCATACGCTGCCTGGTTCTTATAGTAATTTGTCGCTTCCGCCGTCTTCCCGAGCAGGAGGTTCTCGCCTGTGACAAGCTTTCCTTTAGATGGGATATCAATATTGAACTGACTGATCACCACTTTCTGCGCGGTGGCATAATTCCTGCCGTCTACGTGCCTGAGCGACAATGTATAATTATCAAGTGCAAGCTCTTTCTTCGTATAGAGACTGCACGAATCACTTCCACTCTCATAGCAGTAGAGATCCACAGTCTTTGACTCGACCACTGTTCCCGCAGAATCTGTCAGCGTCACTTCAATTTTCCCGCAGTCATTATTGGAACGGCCGATCACGGTGATCCCCTCTCCATAAAACGGGATCGTCAGGGGATCTCCTTTGGTTTCACTCGTAATCTTCGTCCCTGAAACGGTCCAGCTGCCGCTTGTCTCCACAGAGGCATCTGTGGCAGTGACGGTCTGCGTCTGGTTTCTGTCCATCAATCCTTCCCTTGCCATACGCATCCGTTCTCTCGCAGCCGTCATATCGCGAAGGGAAACATCCCCTTCACTCTCGATCAATGCAAGGGCATTCTCCCGTGCTGTCTGAAGCGCTGCCCAGCTTTCATCTGTATAATCTCTTGCCAGAAGTCCTTTCGTCCGGTCATACTCCTGGGTCAGCGATGCCAGGTCATAGACATCCTGCCCTTTCTCCAGCGTAAATGTCCTGCTCACATACTCTTTCGCTCCGACAATATTAATCAACAGCTCATATGTGCCTTCCAGGTTCGCCGGAACGGAGAAATCTGCTTTCAGCCCGCTGTAATGCTCTACATCTATGATCTGTTGAGCGAGCACGCTGCCATCCGAGCTGTCGATCACCCGGACAGCTGCCTGTGTGTTCTCAGCCGGAAGCCCGTATGCGATAAAGGACATATC
>OERL01000267.1_pt1 | contig 11679 bp, 10 predicted proteins | sample 1539981 | NCBI WGS metagenome assembly OERL01 (sample SAMEA3891867, study PRJEB23780) | metagenome | biome: terrestrial biome; feature: animal house; material: Caecal content | place: Italy | collected 2015-05-05
CGCACCCATCAGCATGGGCCGGGGTGAGATTCCCGTGGAGCTGCGGCCAGCAGCCGTCCGTTTTTTGCCTCTTTTATGGTTTTAATGAAATGGCATGAAAGGGGCCTTATTATGCAGAAAATTCAATCTGAAAATAAATATGCCCCGCCTATGCGGAGCAAAAAGAAGATCGGCAACACGACCTTTATCGTCAATTCCTTTTTCCCTCAAACGGGAAATCAGACGATAGCCTCCAAACTGGAGAACCTGATAAAAGCCGATATTCAGAAACAAACTGTGACTTGAAAACCTTCTAACAGGCAGACAGGGAAAAGAAAGCGCGGTATAATGAAGTTGGACTTCAATATCGTGTTTGACTGCCGGATAGGAGGTATTTATGTATTACCAGTCAAACACCGCTGCCGCGCTTCAATTCCCTTACACGGCTATGAGCTCCGAAGAACTTACAGCTTTGTATTGTCGCTTATCCCGTGACGATGAATTGCAGGGTGACAGCAATAGCATTGTAAACCAGAAAAAAATCCTGGAAAAGTATGCCCGTGAGCATGGATACAGTAATTTCAAAATTGCTCGTGTATTTTCTCAACTTTCCAGTATTTACGGGCTTTCCCGCCCATCAGCATCTATGTAATTTGCACTTTTCCCTTATTTTTTCCCTTGTGAGGAATCTATAAGGGAAAAAGTGTTGTTTTCGTTTTAATCGTTCCCTACTACCTTATCAAGAAGCCTTGCTGAATTCTTCTTGGCTTCCCTTGTAGCATGGGCGTAAATATTCATTGTGGTACTTACTGCCGAGTGTCCCAAGAGTTCCTGCACATCCTTCGGTGGTGCTCCGTTTGCTAACAGATTGCTTGTGTAAGTGTGTCTTAATGAGTGGAAGTGGAAGTTTTCAAATCCTTTCAGGTGCTTTCTGATTGACCTGCACATCCAGTCCAGCGCTTCCCTTCCTAAGTACATTCCGTCCTGTCTGACACACACCAGCGAAATCTCTGTGTAGTCCTCCGGCACTTCCTGCGTTCCGTCCAATGAATACAGTTCGTAGTAAACTCTGTTCTTTTCTCTGACTTCCTTGTAGTAATTCCTCTGATAAAGCTGTCCGTACTGAAAGCGTTGCTTGTGCTGTTCCTTTTTCGCCTTTCGTAAGATTTCAGCAAGAGTATCGCCAAAATCCACGATTCTGACCTTTTTACGCTTGGTAGGTCCTAACTCCAGCTTATGCCTTGCATTGTTCCGGCTTAAGCTCCTACGCACCGTCAGATACTGTTCTTCAAGGTTGATGTCATCCCAGGATAATCCAGTCACTTCCCCAATTCGCAGACCTGCATAATATGCTATCTGCACTGCCAGCAGTGAGGAGCTTTTCTTTTTGATAAGATAAGCTATGATTTCATTGTACTGCTGGTGGGTAATGGTCTTTTCCTGCGAAAAATCTTCATCTTCGGTAGCGAACAAATCCACTTCCTGCGTCGGTCTTCTGATTACTACATACTGCATAGGGTTGAAACTGATATACTGCTTTGGAAACACCGCATACCGGAAAGCCCTCTGTAACACTGCTGAAAATGAATGGATACGGTCTATGCTTAATGGTTTTGCTTCCGTACCATCGGGAGCCGTTCCACCGAAGCTTAAATAATCCATAAATTCCTGCATGTGTTCACTTGTGACTGTCCGAAGCTTTCTTTTGCTTAAAGGGTGTCTCTTAATAATCTTCACCACCCCGAGATAAAGGGTTACAGTGTTATTACTAAGGGAACTGACTTTTAATTCCTCATCCACCCACACATCCAGAAGCTCTCCCAGTGCGATGTTCTCCGTTTTGGCTACGATTTTCTTACTTTCGTATTCTTCCATAGCCTTACGGAGCAGTTTTTCCGTTTCCGACTTACTTTCTGTTCCTACGCATTCCTTCTGAACCAAGTTACCACTGGCATCCTCCACATAATAGCGGTAATACCATTTCTTGCCTTTTTTCCTTACAGAACCTTTTGCCATAATCGTTTCTCCTTTCGATATCGACAATCGGAACTGATGAAATGCTTCTTGCGTGTAAGTATATCATAACTCCGGTTGTCTAACTATACCGATTCGGAATCTTCCGATAAAAGATTTGCAAGCCTCTGTGTGGCTGTTTCCGGTTTCTTGGAATAGAGCCTTATCACATCTGCCATGTCATTAAAGGCATTGACTGTGTGGGTAATCTCCCTAAGAAACATGATTTCGTTGTATTCCTTATTCGATTCAAAACCTATGGTGGCTGCTATGTCTGCATTCTCCGTGTTGCCCTTGAAGTTCTTGCAGGCAAACTGGAACGAATCCATAAACAACTCATACTCCTGTAATATCAGTAGCAGCAGGTCTTTCGAGAAGTCAGCTTCCTCATTATTAAGGTCAAAGGGTAAACGGTTTAAAATACTGCTCATTGCATCACGAATCTGTAATTCCCTTTTATCCGTAATGTCTGTTTCGTATTCCTCTGTTTCGCCTTTGAGCCATTCCACAGATACATGAAGTGCTTCTGAAAGTCCATCCAGCACCAGCTTCTTGGTATTGTCGATTGTTCCGGCTTCATATCTCTGAATGGTGGAAGCTGTCACTCCCATCTTTTCAGCTACATAAGGCTGTTTCAATCCTAATTCCAATCTTCGCTGTTTTGCCCTGCTACCGATTAGCTTGCGTAATTCTTTATCTTTCATCTTAATACGCCTCCTTTTTCGGTATGGTACTACTATAACACACATCTTTTGTAATTGCAATATGCAAGTTAATAATTATTTTTAGAATTTCGTAACGCTTGACAAGAAGATATAAAAGGTTTATAGTAGGCTTAGTTCGGAAATTGCATAATGCAATTTGCAAGGAGGTGATTTAATGACAGAAATGAAAATTGCCTTATCCATTGAGGAAGCAGCCGACTATACCGGTATCGGAAGAAATACGCTCCGAGATTTGGTAAAGTGGAAGAAGCTCCCGGTACTTCAGGTAGGACGAAAGGTTCTGATAAAGACTGATATACTGGAGCAGTTCATGGAAGCCAACGAGGGCAGGGACTTAAGGGATAAGAATACTGTCAGAGCAGTTAGCAGAAAAACTGCTGTAACTTAAAAGGGTGGCTTCCTACGAAACCACCCTTTGGTATGTATCAGACCGAAGCCATGATATACCTACACGCAAATAGATTATATCATGTGCTTCCTCTGGTATCAACCAAAACTTACGGGAAAGGAGCAGGAATTTTACAGGACAATTTCATATTGAAGTGAGTGGTACAGACCTTTTAGTGCAATTCTTTTGCAAGCCCTCGGCGTTTGAGAGCGAAATACACCCTTCGCACAAATCTCCGATTTGTACTCTGGGTATTTCGCCCTTGCAGGGAGCAAAGTCACGCCTGCGTGACTTATACAAATGCTGTCGCATTTGAGATAATGCCGGACACGGCATTGTGTTCGTACGAGGATGTGCAACATCCTTTGGACACACTAAGTGTCCACTCACTTATATAATCCTTCCACCTCTTTCCCTAAGTAACATTTACGAGAGGAGGAAGCACTATCGAAAGAAATTCATTTATTCAGATGAGCAAGCTCCACAATGTCCGTGGCAGGATTACTTATATATCCAATCACGCCAAGCAGGAAAATCTGTATGCGGTTTATGAAACCACAGACCGACACTACTGGACGGAGCTTGCCAGATTTAATCAGCAGGAATTTCAAAAAAGCGGTACGGAAGGGAAATGTATCGAGGCAAGGGAACTGATTATAGCCCTGCCGGAATCCTTCCCCGACCTATATAACCCCGACAAGCTGTTACAGATGTTTACCAACCGCTTTAAGGAAAAATATGGTGTGGAATGTGTATCAGCCCTGCACCATAACAAACGCAAGACCAACTATCATATCCATCTCATCTTTTCCGAAAGGGAACTGTTACCGGAACCCATAGAAAAGATTGCCACACGCAATATGTTCTACAACGAACAAGGTAAGCATGTACGCACCAAGAAAGAGATACTGGATGATAGCGGGAATGTCCGCAAAGGCTGTAAGATTGTCAAGAAGGGCGAAGTTTATGAGCGAACCTTATTTACCGCCAAGAACAAGCTGTTCAAGCAGGAGCATTATCTGGACGAGGCAAAACGCTTCTATACCGACCTTATCAATCTTCTGATAGAAGATGATAAAGACAAGCTCCATGTATTCGATAGAAACGGATTGTATCTTGCTACCAAGAAAATCGGTAAGAATAATCCCAAAGCGGAACAGATAAAAGAAGATAATGAGGTGCGTATGCAGTGGAATCACGAAGTAGACCGAGCCTTAGTCAGCCAAGTGCCGGAGGATGAGATACGGCAGATAAAGCAGAAATGGATTACGGAGCGTATCCGGTTATCCATTGATGTATTCGGCAAGTGTCCTGAGAAACTGACAGGCATTATCACAATAGCCACAGCGAAACTTGCACTTCTGATTTCCAAGGTACTGACCGCCGCAAGGGAACTAAAAAACAAGCTGTTCCATGAAGCTCTTGAAAAAGAATACGGAAGCATGTCTGTTATTAAAGCAGAGGACACCGCAGAGGTTATTACAACTCCGGCTAAGGAAGTAATAACAGAACCCAAAGCACCAGAAAACACTATTACTGCAACTGCTCCAAAGGCAGAGGTTCAAGAACCACCCAAGCCACAAATACCTCCAAGACCGGTTATGCCACCGGAAGCTGCCACTTTCTCAAGACTTCAAAAGATTAAGGTTACTCTTGATAAACACAATAACCTTATCTTTGAAGCAGAGCGTGAACGGACAAAACTGGAGATTGAATTGGCTGATTTAAAGGGACTTGCAAGACTTACCAAGAAAAAGGAGCTTGAAAACAGGATTGCCACCAAAACCGAGGAAATCCGAACCTTCAAAGCCGGACTATCCGGTATCGTCAGACAGCATGGATTTGCAACGGTGCAGGATTTCTACACAGCATTCTATACCGCACAGCGTGCCAACGACGCATATGAGAAAGAATGTGCCAAGCGGGAGGAAGTCTATGGAGAGAAAGCCACTCCCAAAGCCGAATCAATGCACGAAAAGTTACAGCGGTATCAGGAAAAGGCTGACAGACAGAATGCCAACCAACCTCACCGAAGCAGAGATAAAGGGGCGAGATAATCGCCCCATGCCACAAAAATAGCCGTATCCATACACATAATGGATGCGGCTATTTGAAGTACATAGTATGCGTAAAGCTGAAATTTATCTCTCAACCTCAACAATCAGCTCGGAGAATATGCCTGATATGTTGATTGTATTTTCGGCAGTTTCGTTTTCTTCAAGCTCAACAATTTCTCCGTTTTTGCGGGTGATGAGCTTGCATTTTCTGCCGTTATTTGAGAGTTTGTAGTTATCTGCATTTTCAAGGTGAACAATCGCTTTCGCTTTGAACTGGTTTATATCAAGTTTTGTGCAGTTACCTGAAATAAAAATTTCGTAGTCAGTCTTTGCGGTAAACTCCAGACTTCCCTCTGTGTCCCGGATAAAAACCTTTTCTGCGTCGCCGTCGTACTCAAGTCGGCTGAGGCGTAAATCCTCAATAAGAAGTTCCTTAACGCTTGCTGAAACCTCTGTATGCTCGGTAAACTTTTCAGGGAGTAAAAGAGTAATATCCACGCTTTCCTGTGCTTCAAAACGGCTGACGCCCTTTTTATTTACAAGTTCAACATCCAACTTATTACGCTTTTCGTCAAGTTTCACCTTGAAAAGAGAGCCAATTTCAGCAAGTATTTCGGAAGAAAGCACAATGTGGATTTTTTCATCCACACCTGTTTTGATAGTAATTTTCCTTGCACCGCCCAAGTTTATATCAAAATGCTTGCCGGTGTCGATGTCATAAACTGTTTCGCTTTCGAAAACCACCGGCTTTTCTTCCTGTTTTTTGACCTCTTCAAGCACAAGCTCATCGAGAGTGAGCTTGAAAAGCTCTGCGAGGATAATCATATTTTCAACATCAGGGAGACCTCGCTTGGTCTCCCATTTTGTTATAGCTTGACGGCTTACTCCTATTTTCTCAGCAAGCTGTTCCTGAGAAAGTCCCTCTTTTAATCTGTACTGCTTTAATTTATCACCAAAATCCATTTTTGTCTCTCCCTTATTCCTTAATGAGTACATATGCTGAAATCTTTCTTATCGGCATACACAAAATAATACTTATCATAATGTTTACTAAAATCTGAGCTACTGCAAATAGCATTAAAAAGCCAAATGAAATCTCAATGTTATTTTTCATGACACCCAAAGTCTCAAAAATAAATTGATAGATAGCCGGCATATAATAAATTGCCAAAAAGCTTGAAAGCACAATTGCCACCATCGACACAGGCATAAATGAACCTGTTGTCTGTAAAATAAGCTGTGAACTTGTGTAGCCCATTGCTTTGTAAATACCTAACTCCTGTCTTCTTTTTACAAGCAGAGACTTGATAACAATATATAAAATAAATAACACAACGAGAATTGTTACCGCACAAATTGATACTACAAGCACCACAGTGATACCCATATACATATCCTGTGCTTCAGTTTGAAGCTTGTAAGAATTCACTGTGTCTGCTACCAATGCAGAGTAATCGGATTTATATTCCTTTGTAATCTTTTCGGCATTTTCAGCATTTTCAAGATACACATAGAGGTATGGAGTCTGATTTTGGTTAAAGAGACTGTTGTATCCTTCTATGCTCAGTTCACAAAGCTCGCCCTGTAAATTTACGCTTTGCACAAAGCCTGTAACCTGAAAGCTTTTTGTGATACCGTCCACCGTCACGCTGACTGTATCACCGATTTTAAAATTTTCTTCAAAAGCACTGCCCAAAGCGATTTCATCTGCATCTTTCGGATTTTCACCCATATAACATACATCATTTCTCACCTTTGAGAAGTCCTCGCAGGCAAAAGCAGTCACTGTTTTCTCTTCAATTTTAACAATTGCAGACATATATTTCAATGAATTTTGCACACGATTATCGTTACCAAGTTTTGACTCAAGCTCACTCATGCTGTCGCTTTTAGGATAAATAATCACATCTGCTACTTCGTCTGACAAAGCAGACATAAAATTATCCGGCTCAACTACTACATTGTAGAACAGTGTGCCTGAAAATGCTATGAGAACCGTCAGCACAAAAGACACCAGAAAGAGCATTATATTCTGTTTTGTAGAAGCTATCATCTGCTTTAAGACAAGCAGGAATTTTGTATTGCCTCTGGTTTCTTCAAGCGGAAAATAATTTTTCTTTGTGTGCTTTGAACTTGTATTACCTCTTAAGCCGTCAATAGGCTGAGTTTTCTTGATTTTTCGTGCGGATATATATGTGAAGAACGAAACAACACCGCAAAGAATACAAGCCACACATACAAAGCTCAGCAAATCAAAGCTAACAGCAAACGAAAAACCTGACTGAACAGTAAGCACTGAGCAAAGCACAGGAAGTAAAGTGTAAGACAGACCAATGCCGAGAATTGCAAACAATAGCGAAACAATAGCATAAGGCAGTGTGATACTCGCTACAATCTGAGCACTTGTATAACCCAGAGCTTTAAGCACGCTCATATTTGTAATTTCGGACTCAATAGCATTTTTAACTTTGAAGTTACTGAGGAATACGCTAACTGCAAGGATGATTAGTGCAAAAGCGGTTAAAATAAGTACAAGCAGATCCGTAACCATTGTCCGTGTACCCTTTACGCTTTCGCTGTCAAGAATTGATAAAGCCATAACACCTTTGTTCTCAATTGCTTTGCTGACATCATCTTTCACTTCATCAAGGCTTGCATCGCTCTTTACGCTCATTGAATATTCAACCACAGCCTTGTCACTATAAGAATCCGCAAGCTCTGCAAACTCTTCTTTTGGTAAATAGGCACACAGCAAACCCGAACCATAGTTGCCGTACTGCATTTCTTCAATCACACCTGCCACAGTGAAACTATGGGACTTGCCGTCAATTGCATAAACGATTTCGTCATTCAAAGCAAATCCACCAAAGTTGGATACATAAAGTGGGATATAGATTGGATCGTCAACATTATTTTTGCTTTCACTCACAAGTTCATAATTGTTAAGAGTACGCTTGTCGTCAATGTTATAAAACACTGTGTTCATTGAAAAATCCGCACCATTGAAATCCTTGACAGTAGCTTCTGTCATAATAGCAGTATAGCTTTCGATTTTCTCTACCTTTTCGATTTCATCAATTGCTTTTTCAAGTTCACTGCTGTTCTGGACCTCAGGAACAATTGCGTTGAGCATTGCGGTGCTTAACTTTTCAAACTTTGTATCATAAGCCCTATCTACCTGACACAGCAAAACCGCTGCACAATTTAATATTAGAGCAGTTATCAGAATGATAACGCCGAATGATATAAAGGAGGTTTTTTCTTTTTTTAAGTTGTATAAAATCTGATTTGCTATTTTTTTCATATTACCATCCCATCTCTGTTAAAAAGTTGTTTAGCTTTGCTTCACGGTCTTTACTTTCATTTGTGTAAACCCCAAGGTCACACTCACCGTAGATCATGCCGTCCTTAACATATAACACACGGTTGCCTCTTAAGGCTGTTTTCTTGTCATGAGTTACCAATATAATGCTCTGACCATCATTATGAAGCTTTGTAAAAACATCAAGAACCGCAGTTGAGTTATTTGAGTTCAGTGCACCTGTGGGCTCATCGGCAAAGAGAATCTCGGGTTTATTTATAACTGCCCTTACAATGCCTGCTCGCTGAGCCTCACCGCCCGACACCTGAGATGGGAACTTTTTGCGTGTTATCTCAGGAATATTAACAAGCTCGAAAAGCTCTTTGGCATATTTCACTGAGTCCTTTTTGCTTGCTCCTGACAATGCACTCGCCGTAAGTACATTATCCATAAGGCTCATCTTATCAAGAAGATAGATTTGCTGAAAAACAAAACCACAGTTCTTTCGTCTGAAAATTGCCAGCCTATCATCACTTAAAGATGTAATTGTTTTGTCGTTCCAAACAACCTCGCCCGAGCTGGGCCTGTCCATTCCCGAAAGGGAGTACATCAGTGTGGACTTGCCTGCACCTGAACTACCCATAATCACAGTAAAGTCACCCCTATATATATTAAGGTCTAGATTTTCAAAAATTGTCTGCTCTGTGTCACCTGTGATAAAACTCTTTTTAAGTTTAGTTGCCTTGATAATGATTTCTTTTTTGTTACTCATAACAATGCCTCCATCAGTATTTTGATTTACACTCGCATCTTACACAAAATGAAAAAGTAGCACCACCAACACCTGTTTACAAATCAAAAAACGGACGCTACTTTCCGTAGCATCCGCTTAAAATCAAGTTTTTCAACTTATAATCCCTGAATAAATCTCCTCTCCAAGAATAGCCTTGTCACGCACATAGTAGGCAAAGCTATTAAATTGCCAAATATCTCCTACTCGATAATTCTCTAGTAAGTTAATTTCTTTTATTTTATCACACCAAGCCTAGATATTCTGCCAACATTTTATCAAAAAACATTTATAGAAATCACCAGACTGCCAAACTATCAATCGCATCCACCCATGCCTGCATTTCACCGTCCAAAGCAAGGCGAGCATATTCCAATGGCTCATCTATCGCCAAAGCATTAAGTGAATTTTGTGAGCAAAGAGTAGTTCTTAATCCATCCTCTGCCTTATTACAATCAATTCGCAATATGTAATTCTCAAATGTAGTTACATCAATACTATTTGTAAGAGGGTTATAGTCTGCATATATCAATCTCATCTTATCAGTCCTTTCTTGAAAATGTATTATAAGCATTCCATCTAGTTCCAACTGCCATTTTCATAATTTGTTATAAGTTGTTACCAGATTTTCTTTCCCTTGTTTTTTCCCTTATCAGAGTTCATAACCAAGGGTAAAACGATATAACACGATACAAGATGTGACGGAGAGGACACCCACAAAAACTTTAGTATTTTCAAGGGTTTGACGAGATTTTTATAACAAGATATAACAGTTATTAAATCCCTTAAAATACCTCAAGTGAGAATTCAAATTCTATGTTGATGATGGCATCTCAGGTACGACCTTCAACCGCCCAGGCTTTCAGCAGATGATTGCAGACATTGAGGCTGGCCTTGTCAAGAGGGTCATCATCAAGGATATGTCACGTTTCGGACGTGATTATCTGCAAGTCGGCATGTATACGGAAATCATGTTTCCCGAACATGATATTCACTTTATTGCGGTGAATGATGGTGTGGACAGCACTCAGGGTGACAACGAGTTTACGCCCTTCCGCAATATCATCAATGAATGGTACGCCAAAGACACCAGCAAAAAAATCCGTGCCGTTATGAAAGTGAAAGGCAATGCAGGAGAACATTTGGCTACCCTGCCTCCGTATGGATACATGAAATCGTCTGATGACAAAAAGCAATGGGTGAAGGATGAAGAAGCCGCCCAGGTAGTTTATGAAATTGGTCTCTATATCATGGACGGATTGGGACCCTCGCAGATTGCAAGGAAACTGACGGAAAGAAAAATTCTTACTCCGGCTGCTTACTATGCGAGCAAGGGCAGAACAACCAATGTCACAAAGAAAGGTTCTCCTTACGCTTGGGATTCTTCTACGATTGCCGACATCATGGACCGTTGGCGTGAATACCTGGGGCACACAGTTAATTTCAAAACCCGTAAAAAATCCTACAAGAGTAAAAAGACCTTGCACAATCCAGAAAGCGAATGGAAGATTTTTGAGAATACCCACGAAGCTATCTGGACGGAGGCGATTGCCGATGCAGCAAGGCTCGCAAGGCAATCGCGGCGCCGCCCTACAAAGATGGGAGAAATGGGGATGTTCTCCGGCATGATGTTCTGTGCCGACTGCGGCTCCATCATGTACCAATGCAGGGCAACCAATTTCCGGCGCGATCAGGAATATTACCTGTGTTCCGGCTATCGGAAAAGCCGTGATGTATGTGGGCAGACACATTCTATCCGAACTGTTATCCTGGAAGAATTAGTTCTGCAAAATCTGCGCGAGATCGTTTCCTTTGCTTCGCAGCGCAAAGACGATTTTGTGAAGATGGTCATGGATGCGGATATGCGCCAGCGTAACCGAGGTTTGGCAAAACGGCAGAAAACATTGGCCGATGCCGAAAAGCGGATTGCAGAGCTGGACACCATTTTCAAACGGCTCTACGAGGATACTATTTCGGGAAAACTTTCTGACGAGCGTTTTCAAAAGCTCTCTACCGACTATGAGAAAGAGCAGCATCAGCTTCAAGATGTAGCGATTGCCCTTCGGGATGAAATCGAGGTAGAGGAACGCAAAAGCGCCAATGTGGAAAGGTTTCTCTCCGTTGTAGAACGGTATACGGAAATTCCTGAATTGACCCCATGTATCTTGCATGAGTTTGTCGAGAAGATTGTTGTCCATGCTGCCAGCGATCCGAAGGGCAAGAACCGCACCCAGGAAATTGACATCTACTATAAGGGCATTGGAGCCCTGGAAGTATCCAAAGTCACTTCATCAAGGCAAGAATGAGAAAAACGGCATAGCCGAAGCTATACCGTTTCTCTCTTGCCCCACGATGTTTTCTTATCGGGAGGCACCTTTATGAGAACCCTTTTTTTAACTTCAAGTGGCTTAAACGAAAAGACTATG
>OERL01000268.1_pt1 | contig 11667 bp, 13 predicted proteins | sample 1539981 | NCBI WGS metagenome assembly OERL01 (sample SAMEA3891867, study PRJEB23780) | metagenome | biome: terrestrial biome; feature: animal house; material: Caecal content | place: Italy | collected 2015-05-05
AAGTGATTGTTTCACGTGGAACATTCAATGGGGCTTTCATGGGGCATGAATGAAGTGTGTAAAATTATTTTCATTTTTCTATTGACATTAGATGCAATTTGTGCTATCATTAAGACGTGGACAGGAAACACCACAAATCAATTACAGGAGGTAACACAAATGAAAGTCAAGTTTCCGCAGTACAAAGTGACCCTTGCAGTTTCTTCTCACGGTGCTATGCACATTGAGGAGTACCGCACCACCGCAGTTCGTTCCATTGCGAACGCAAAGCACCTGTTCAATGAAAACCGGCGTCTCTGGAAAGAGGACTGGGAAGCGGTCAAGGTGATTTCTGTTGACCGTGACGGCGAACAGGTCTTTGACGTTCCTGTCGCTGACCTGTACGACATGGTTTACAACTACAACAAGAACAAGGAGGATTTCAACAATGAGCATTGCGAGTAAGTACAACCACGGCACCCGGTTCACCTATATCATGCCTGAGAATTGCGGGTTTCGTTCCCTTGGTTCTCTGATTGAGGACAACGGCCCCGGTTGTGTGTACACCGTTCGCGGTATGTACGTCAACCACAAGAGCAAGTACGGGGATGCCCCTGTCGTGCTCATTGATGATGCGTTCATCAACCTGCCGAAGCACCTTCTGGACACCTGCAAGCAGATGTTGCTTGACGATGAGTTCATCGAAGCGGTGAACAATGAAAAGGTAGGTTTCCAGATTTACACCTACACCAACAAGAACAGCAACGCGCTTCTGTACAGTGTTCAGTGGATTGACCTGTAATTGTTTCACGTGAAACACGGGGGACGGGATTAAAAACCCCGTTCCCCATTTTATTTAAGGAGGTGAAGAAATGAAAGATACCCACGTTGGGGAACGTTGTGCCTTGTTTCGCAAGGAAGTTCTGAACATTTCGTTGTCTGGCCTATGCAGGGCAACCGGGCAGAATGTGAAGAACATTTCAGCGTTTGAACATGGACGGTCAAGCAACTTGAAATATCTGTTTGACTATTTGCAGGTGTGCAACGAGGAACAGCAAAGGTTATTTGCAAACTACATTTTCGGAGGTGTGAACAATGGCTGTTGAAATTCGCCACTTTAAGCAGGATTACCAGTCTTTGAAACGGGAGGTTTCAAGGCTTGCAAGCATGGCAAACAAGCGTCTTGTGCGTCTGGAAAACAACGGGTTCGAGGATAGCCCCGCTTACAAACAGTGGATTGAAAGCGGCGGTGAAAAGTTCAGCGTTCGCGGCAAGGATTACAACGCATTGCAGAAAGAGCTTGCACGGGTTCGGCAGTTCGTGAACGCGAAAACTTCAACAATTCGCGGCGCGCAAAGTGTGCTGAAAGCGATTGCGGCGAACACGGGCGCAAACTTCAAGGGCAAGGAATTGTGGGCGCAAGCGTCTAACTTTTTCCGGGTTGCAAGCATGATTGAGCAGTATATCCGCAATACAGAGGATGTAGCAAGCGCAATCGGCTATCAAAAAATCTGGACTGCCATTAACCAGTACACACAGGCAAACAACATTGACCTTGCGGCGATGCAGGTTGATATGGAACAAATGGTGGGCAACATTGCGCAGATGATTGGAATTGAAGCCACAAACACGGTGATTGACCCGTTGGCTGATATGTTGGGCGGTAACTACGTTGTCATAAACTGAGGGGTACGCGATGCAAGAATATAGCGCATTTGACTTGACAGGGGTTGACCCGAAAATCATACAAACGAATAAGCGGGTTTCCTATGTCAATGTTGAATGTGCATTTGACATTGAAACCACAAACGCGACATACAACGGGGAAAAGCTGGCGTTCATGTACTGTTGGCAATGGGGTATTCAGGACAAGGAACACATTTATTTAGGCCGGACGTGGGAACAGTTCATCGACCTGTGCAAGCAGTTGCAACAGCGTTTCGACCTGTCCGAAAGCAAGCGCATTATCTGTTACGTTCACAATCTGGGGTTTGAATTTCAGTTCATGCGCAAGTATTTTGAATGGGTGAACGTCTTTGCAGTTGATGAACGCAAGCCCATTAAAGCCTTGTGTTCCTACGGTATCGAGTTCAGAGACAGTTATATCCTGTCGGGGTATTCCCTTGCAAAGACCGCCGAAAACCTGACCGCACACAAGATTGAAAAACTTGTCGGCGACTTGGATTACACGTTGATTAGAAACAGCAAAACAGCGTTGACAGAGGAAGAAAAAGCCTACTGCAACAACGATATTGAAATTCTGCTGTACTATATCAACGAACAAATCGCAATGTACGGGGACATTAGCAAAATACCGTTGACCAACACGGGGCGCGTTCGGCAGTTCGTGCGCAACAGGTGTTACCACACAAGCACAAACCACAAAAAGGACAACCGGGGACATTATATGCGGTATCGGCGCATTATGAATGACTTGCAGTTGTCCGCGAATGAATACACGATGTTGAAACGGGCATTTGCCGGTGGTTTCACACACGCAAACGCGAATTACAGCGGGAAGGTTCTGGAAAACGTTGCAAGCATTGACTTTACCAGCAGTTACCCGGCTGTCATGCTGTCTGAAAAGTTCCCTATGTCAAGGGGATTTGTCACAGAGTTGACCCCCGAAAAGGATTTTGAATACTACTTGCAGAACTATTGCTTAGTGTTCGATGTGATTTTCGAGGGGCTGGAAAGCACCGTGTTTTTCGACCACTATATTAGTGAAAGCAAGTGTATTCGCATTAGCAACCCCATTATTGACAACGGGCGAGTGTATAGCGCAGACATGGTTGCAATGACCATTACGGACGTTGACTATAAAATCATTCGCAAGTGCTACAAGTGGAAAACCTGCAAAGTTGCCCACATTATCAGGTACGCCAAAGGGTACTTGCCGAAACCCATTATTCAGAGTATAATTGAACTGTACGGGAAGAAAACCACCTTGAAGGGCGTTGAAGGTAAAGAAACCGAATACCTACTTTCAAAGGGTATGTTAAATTCCGTGTATGGTATGTGTGTTACTGACATTGTGCGTGATAATTCCGTCTATGAGAATGGGGAATGGGGCAAGGAAAAGGCCGACCCCGTGGAGGACATTAGAAAGTACAATGAAAGTAAATCGCGGTTCCTCTATTACCCGTGGGGCGTTTGGGTGACAGCATACGCAAGGGCGAACTTGTGGACGGGAATACTAAACATTGGTGAAGATTACGTTTACAGTGATACGGACAGTGTTAAATTCCTTCACTACGATGCACACAAGGGGTTCATAGAGTGGTACAACACACTGATAACGCGCAAACTTCAAATTATGTGTGATGAACTGAAAATCGACTTTGAAGCCCTACAACCCAAAACAAAGAAGGGTGTTAAAAAGCCTATGGGCGTTTGGGATTTTGAAGGGATTTACACACGGTTCAAGACGTTAGGCGCAAAACGCTATCTTGTGGAGCATGACGGCAAGTTGCAATTAACCGTTGCAGGTTTAAGCAAACAGAACGGCATTGCATACATGATAGAACAGCAGAACGGGGATTTTGCAAAGGTGTTTGAAATGTTCAATGATGAACTGTATATTGACGGTTCACACACAGGCAAGATGACCCACACGTATATTGACGATGAACAGGAAGGGTTGATTACAGACTATCAGGGGAACACAGAACACGTTATCAGCAAAAGTTGTGTATTCCTTGAAGATTGCGAGTTTACACTTTCACTGTCTGAACAATACGCAAAGTTCTTAGGAATGTTGCAGAAAGGATTTATTTTCAGGGGTGTTAAATATGAGTAAGAAAAAGCTACCACAACAGCAGTATTACAATATTCGTTCTCTGCTGTCCAAAAACGCCATTTATAATATCATAATTGGCGAACGTTCCAACGGCAAGACATACGCGGTTTTGAAATACTCGGTTGAACAGTATTTCAAGGATAAATCGCAGTTTGCCATTTTGCGCCGTTGGCAGGAAGATATAACCGGACACCGGGCGGGGCAGATGTTTACAAACCTGATTGCCAACGGTGAAATAGAGCGCATTTCACACGGTATGTACACGGGCATAACGTACTATGCGAGAAAGTTCTATTTCTGCAACTATGACGAGAAGGGCAAGCCCATCTATGATGCAGAACACGACATTTTCGCGTACTGTTTCGCGCTGTCTGAAATGGAACACGACAAGAGTATTTCTTTCCCGTTCGTGAACACGATTTTGTTTGACGAGTTCATAACCAACAAGCTGTATCTGCAAGACGAATTTGTGTTGTTTATGAACACGATTTCAACAATCATCCGACAGCGGGAAAACGTCAAAATCTTTATGTGTGGGAACACGGTCAACAAGTTCTGCCCCTACTTTCAGGAAATGGGGTTGAAGCACGTGGACAAGATGCAACAGGGAACAATAGACGTTTACACCTATGGGGATAGCAGACTTTCCGTTGCGTTCGAGTATTGCGCACAGACCGGGCAGACGAAAGCGAACAACTACTATTTCGCGTTTGACAACCCTAAATTGCACATGATTACAAGCGGTGCTTGGGAGTTGGATATATACCCGCATTGCCCGGTACGTTACCGCCCCAAAGATGTAAAGTTCATCTATTTTATTCTGTTCAATGGGTATGTGTATCAGTGTGAAATTGTAAGCGTTGACAAGTCAATGTTTACGTTCATTCACCTGAAAACCACCGACTTGCAGAAGCCCGACAAAGATTTGATTTTTTCCCTTGATTACGTCCCGAAAATCAACTATAATAGAAATGTACTAAAGCCCGGTATCAAGAGGTTAGAAAAGCTGTCGTGGTTCTTCCAGACCGGGCGCGTGTACTACCAAAACAATGAAGTGGGCGACAGCATTTCAAACTATTTGAAGATTTGCAGGGGAGGTATCTAAAATGGATTTTTCCGCAGTTTCGCAGTTGATTTCCAGTGTCGGTTTCCCTATTGCCGCGTGTGTCGCGCTGTTCTGGCAGATGAACAAGGAAAGCACACAGCACAAGGAGGAAATGGACGCGCTGAAAGAAAGCCTGAACCAGAACACGCTTGCAATCACAAAACTGGTTCTGTTCATGCAGGAAAAGGAGGGAATGAAGCCCGATGAAGAAGCCTAAAATCTATTGCGACAGCATCACGCCAAAGTACGACTATCTGGACAAGGAAACCAACGTCCGGGACTATGTAAACTACTGCATTAACCGGGCGTTGGCTATGTTCAAGTACAACGGACTTCCTGACACCATCCCGCAGACCGCGCTTGAAAAGCTCAATATCATGCGCGGGTTCACCATCTGGGCAAAGGTGGACGGTGAACTGTACGTCTTTGAAGGGGGTTTGGGTGGTGAGCCTGATGTATACGGTTTTCCGACTATTGCAACCGTTGCAAATCCCGCCTTGAAGTTAAGCCGCAATTTCACTATTGGTGAAGATTGCGTTATCATGCCCAACGATGCAATGTATATGGGGCTGTTGCCGCTGTTCAACCGGTACTGTTCCCTTATCAACGAAAACGACATTACAATGTTGCTTGCGGACGTGAACAAGCGTGCGCAGTTCATCATTTCCGCAACCGATGACAACACGGCAGACAGCGCGAACCAGTTCTTGAAGAAGCTGTTTAACGGTGAACAGGCAACTATCACCGACAACGCCATTATGAGCGGTTTACAGGTCAACCCCGCAACTACTGCAAATATTGCCATTATGGACTTGGTGGAGTATCAGCAGTATTTACGCGCTGGCCTGTACAATGAAATTGGCCTTAACAGCAATTTCAACATGAAGCGCGAGAAGCTGACCGCAACAGAGGTTGAAATGAACAGCGGCAACCTTTACCCACTTGTGGATGATATGTTGAACCAGCGGCGCATTGCACTTGAAAAAATCAACGCTATGTTCGGTACTGAAATTACCGTTGAATTTGCGAGTGCATGGACGATGCGCGCAACGGAAACGGGGGATGTTGAAAACCCTGTTGACAATGTGGAAAACCCCGACACGCCGCAGGATGAAACACCCCCTGACCCTGAAACGCCGCCTGACGAGCCGCAGGACACGCCGCAGGACACGCCGCAGGAGGATGAAAACAATGAAACTGTATGATGTACTGCCCGCAACAGGGGGCATTTTCCAGACCATGAACGCCCTGCACCCGTTCCCGTGGGCTGACACAATCAGCCCTGAACAGATGGATTTTGCATACCGGGAGACGTACACCAACAAGCCGATTACCCGTTTCGTTGCCCGTATGCTGAACGATGCCGACACCCTGACCCCCGAAAACATTACCAGCATTGCAAGGCTGTTGGACGTGATGTTTTATGACAAATGGGTGAGGGCGTACAACCTGTTTATTTCTGGTAACAAGGCGTTTGGCAATGGGTACACTGAAACCATTACTGAAACCATCCACCATGAAAACGCGACCACCAACAACGGCACCACAACCACGCAGGGAACGCAGGAGGGCAAAGTTAGCGGTTTCAACAGCACGGAATATCAGGACAAAGACCAGACCGTGAACGACAGCACACAGACACAGGAAGGTAACGGCACAGACACCGGCGACCAGACCCGCGACTACACCCGCACCGGGTACGGCGAATATTACGCCGACACCTACAAAAAGTCGCTTGATGCCTTGCAATCGTATCTGATGTGTGATATAATTTTTGTAGACGCAAATAGTATTCTTGCGCTACACATTTATGATTAAGAAAGGAAAGGTGCAAAATGACTGTACAGCAGATTTACCAGCTTATGAACACCGTCACCGGTGAAGTTTTGGGCAAGACCGACCTTGTGAAAGAGGACTTATCCAACGTTGTGGACGTTGGCACCGAAGTGTTCAACGCAAGCGCGGTTGACAACTACGTGAAAGCCCTTGTTAACCATATCGGCAAGGTGGTTTTCGTCAACCGCCCCTATTCCGGCAAAATCCCGTCCGTCCTGATGGATGGTTGGGAGTTCGGTTCCGTGCTGGAAAAGATTTCCTGTGACACCCCCGCCGCGTCTGAGAATGAGACGTGGGAGCTGACCAACGGCACGGAGTACAAGCAGGACATTTTCTACCAGCCTACTGTTTCCGCTAAGTTCTTCAACAGCAAGGTTACGTTTGAGGTTCCCATGTCCTTCACCGAACGGCAGGTGAAGCAGAGTTTCAGCAACGCGGCACAGCTTAACGGCTTTATCAGCATGATTTACAACGCCGTTGACCGCTCCATGACCATCAAGATTGACAGCCTTGTCATGCGCACCATCAACAGCATGATTGCGCAGACCCTGAACGCTGACAAGACCGACTTCACCGGCGGTTACGGTACTGCCAGCACTGCCCGTTGTGTCAACCTGCTGAAACTGTACAACGACAAGTTCTTCCCTGCTACCGGTAGTACCGCCAACCCGGACGCGCTGACCGCTGACAAGGCCATTTATGACCCCGATTTCATCCGGTTTGCGTCCTACACTATGGGCGTGTACATTGACCGGCTGGCGAGCATTTCCACCCTGTTCAACGTGGGCGGCAAAGACCGTTTCACCGATGCGAACAACCTTCACGTTATCATGCTGTCGGATTTCGCGAAGGGCGCGGACGTGTATTTACAGTCTGACGTGCGGCACAATGAGCTGACCCGCCTTCCCAACTATGAGACCGTTCCTTACTGGCAGGGTTCCGGGCAGAACTACGAGTTTGACAGCACCAGCTCCATCAACGTGCAGATTGACGCTTCCACCACCGTTGCCGTTAAGGGCATTGTTGGTGTTATGTTCGACCGTGACGCGCTGGGAGTTGCCAACCTTGACCGCCGCGTCACCACCGCCTACAACGCCAAAGCGGAGTTCTTCAACAACTACTACAAGTTCGATGCCGGTTACTTCAACGACACCAACGAGAATTTCGTTGTGTTCTTTGTTTCCGATGAAAAGACCGGCAGTTAAGTGACACCGCGCCGGGTGTGGGGTTCATGCCCTGCACCCGGTTTATTTTATAAGGAGGACAAACAAATGAGCAACAGCGCATTAGCAACCTACACCCTTATTTCACCGAACAGAAACAGCCCCCGCAATCATGCTATTGACCGTGTGACCGTTCATTGTTTTGTCGGACAGGTGACAGCGGCGCGGGGTTGTGCAGTGTTCCAGCCTACCAGCAAGCAAGCGTCCTGCAACTACGTTGTGGGGTGTGATGGTTCTATCGGGTTGTGTGTGGAGGAAAAAGACCGTTCGTGGTGCAGTTCCAGCAGGGAGAACGACAACCGGGCAATCACAATCGAGGTTGCAAGCGACACCGTGGAGCCGTACCGCGTCACCAACCTTGCGTATTGGGCACTGCTTGACCTGCTGACCGATATTTGCAAGCGCAACGGGAAAGACACCCTGTTGTGGTTCGGGGACAAGGAAAAGACCCTGAACTACACCCCCAAAGCGAATGAAATGGTTATGAGCGTTCACAGGTGGTTTGCAAACAAGTCTTGCCCCGGCGCGTACCTGTACGGACTTCACAGCGAGATTGCAAACCTTGTTACACACAGGTTGCAGAATGGCGCACCGTTCACCCCGTACCTTGTGCGGGTTTCCATTCCCGACCTGTACATTCGCAAGGGCGCGGGTACAAACTACGGCAACAACGGTTTCTGCCCGCCGGGTGTGTATACCATTATCGGTGAAGCCAACGGGCAGGGTGCAAGCAAATGGGGCAGGTTGAAAAGTGGCGCGGGGTGGATTTCCCTTGATTATGTGGAGGTGTTAAAATGACCCTAACGCTTTACACCTGCAACGACAGCGCAAACCGCATTGACAAGACACCCGAAAACGGGTTTGACGTTGTGGGCGTGATGAAAAACGCGCTGGACATTGACAACATTTCTGTTGATGTGCAGATGGACGCGGAAACCTTCAAATACAATTACTGCTATGTGAAGGAATTGAAGCGTTACTATTTCATTCAAACCCCTGTTGTTTTCCCTAACGGCATTATCACGTTGCCGCTTGTGTGTGATGTGCTTATGAGTTTTAAGGACACCATAGAACAGATTGTCGGCACAATCGGCAGACGTTCCAACCCTGACAAATACAACAGCGGGTTCAATGCGCAGTACGACACAAGGCCGGGTGTTGAACGGCACGACTTTGAAAACAACTTCAATGAAGATGGTAACATTATCATGGTTACTATTCGCGGCACGTTGTAAGGGGGTGTAAACGATGATTACAAGAAACTATGTCATTAACAATCCGTCTTATATTTCTGGACAAAGTTTTGCATACGGCTACCCTACACCAACCACGAATATTGGTTCCGGCGCGGGTTCAATGGTTGATGGTGTAGGTATTCGCGCAAGTCGTGCAAGTTGGAGTGACAATCTCAACAAAGGTTGTTATTTCATCGTGTTTTCAGTTCCGAGAAACCTTGAAGGATATGACGATAGTGAAAGACCGTTTAACTCGGCAACTTGCCGTGAAATTTTGTCTAATCCTTCCAACTATACAAAGGCACTTATTATCGGTTCACCGGACGTGTTAAACAGACAGACTTTCACACAGGAAAGTAACAATGAGTATGCACTGTTTATTGTTTACGGTGAAGCGATTATTAACGCAATTTCACAGCAACTTGACCTTGTGAAAGTTGAAAACAACTGTACGTTCACTGTTGCGCAAACGCCTAACAGTGAAGCACCTGTTGAAATTACAAACGGGAAAATTGGTGTTCTCTATAAAACTGTCATAACAGCAACCGCAAATTCCGGGTACAAGTTTACGGGTGCAAGCAACATTGTTATTTCACACCCGTATTTTGGTACACCGTCCGTTTCTCTGTCTGAAAATGACACGGTTATGACGGCAACACTTTACGCCGTATGGCACGCAAACGCGAAACCGTATTCTTTAATGAATGGGTGGATGCTGTCGGGAAATTTAACTTTCACGGTCACAGCAGAGCCGCAAATTACAAGCGGAAATTTGCTTGTGATTGAAAGTTCTGAAAATTGTGTTGTTTCCGGTGTTCCTGATAGCGGAGTTGTGAACACTGGCGAAAGTGTTACCCTTTTGGCAATCGCAAATGAGGGGTTTTACTTCAACGGTCGTCCCTATATCCGCTATACTGGAACCGATGGAACAGAACACAAGTTGTTCATGACCCGTCTTAGTAATGACACACGTGCAACCGTTACGCAGGTGTTTAGCGATATTGCACAGAACGGTACAACGCTCCATGTTGTGTGCAATGCCGTTGAAATTCCTAAGAAAACGTGGCCTGTTGTCGTTAAAACTGCTACCAACTGTACCGTTGCCGCACCCGACACCTACACAGAGGGTGAAACCCTGAACATTACCGCAACCCCGAATGAAGGTTATCATTTTGAAACAACGCCTACACTTCAATATCCGGGAACGGGTGGACAGACTGCAAAACTTTCCTTCACCATTCAGGACAACGGAACAGCAACATTTTCCCGCGTTGTAAAGGGGTTGCCTGACGGTGTGACCCTGAATGTGGTTGCAAGCGCGGTTGAAATTCCTGAGAAAACCTATCCCATTGTTACACAAACCGTAAATTGCACCGTTTCTGGTGTACCTGATGGTAATGTGTACACAGAGGGTGAAACGCTTAACCTTGTTTTAACTGCAAATGAGGGGTACTATTTTGACGTGCCGCCGCAGGTTAAGTTTAGGGGGCAGGGCGGCATTGATGCCAAAATGGATTTCACCATTGACCCGGCAAACGATGCCCGCGCAACGTTCAACAAGGCATTGCCCACACTTTCGGACAGTAGTAATGTGACAATTTACGCTGTTGCCGCCGCTAAAACCGTGTACACGGACAAATACGGCAGTATCAACGTTTACAACGTCACTATTGACGAACTGACACAGTTTGCAGAGGAACGGTTCTTCAACGTGGAAGGTGAAGGGAACACACAGGAAGTTGATTTGGGAGACTACGTTTCTAAACTGTTCCGTCTGTATTGTGACATTGGAGACACCACCGAAAGCACGTTGAAGGTTGGTAACTTCAACCTGTCTAACATTACCGTGCAAGTTCCTATCAACGACACGTTCACTGTTGATTGCGGTACACTGACCGTGAACGGAAAGAACGGTACTGCCAACGACTTCAACGGTGAAATGCAAATTATGCTTCCCTTTATCGGGTTCCAAACCGTCAACATTGACAAGGCATTGAACAACCCCTTGCACCTGTACTACAAAATCAACCTTGTGACAGGTGAAAGCGTGGCAATACTGGAAATTAACAGTATTCCCGCCTACTATTGGGACTGCAAAGCCTGTCAAGAAATTCAGTACCTGTCCCATGTTCAGGAAACTTTCAGTGATTACGAGTTCAAATCTAAATTCTTGTATGGGTTCGTTCCATTCATCGTGTACAAATACAACACTGATTTCAATACTTCCCCTGTCAACAGTGATGCAGTACGCGAAAAGGTTATGAATTGTGTGGGGTATTTCGAGATGACAGAAACCACCCCATTCAATGCACCCAACATGAATGAAACAGAGCGTACCAAAATCATTGAACTGTTGAATAGTGGTGTGTTCTACGGTGCAGAGTTTGAATAAACAGTAATGATAACGTGTGCATACATTCACGTGTATGCACACGCTTCATTCATGCCCCATGAAAGCCCCATTGAATGTTCCACGTGAAACAATCACTT
>OERL01000271.1_pt1 | contig 11613 bp, 9 predicted proteins | sample 1539981 | NCBI WGS metagenome assembly OERL01 (sample SAMEA3891867, study PRJEB23780) | metagenome | biome: terrestrial biome; feature: animal house; material: Caecal content | place: Italy | collected 2015-05-05
TCCGGATCTGTCCGCCATCTTAAACGGGCGGGAGGCCAGTTTCCCCAACCTCCGTGCCGCCTTCGCCCAATACTGCGCCCAGGCCGGCGGGCCAGTCCACCTGTGCGGCCTCTCCCTGGGGGGCATCCTGGCCCTGGACTATGCCCTGGACCACCCGGAGAACGTCAAGACCCTGGTGCTCATCGGCACGCCCCACAAGGTCCCCAAGTTCGCCTTTGCCCTCCAGAACGTAGTGTTCCGGTTTCTGCCCAAGTCCGCTTTCGCGTCCATGGCCTTTGACAAGAGGGACACCTTTGCCCTGGGGAACTCCATGAAGGACCTGGATTTCAGCGGTCGGCTGGGGGAGATCCGGTGCCCCACCCTCATCCTCTGCGGGGAAAAGGACGGCGCGAACCTGAAATCGGCCCGCTTTCTGGCCCAACACATCCGGGGGGCGGAACTTCAGATCCTGGCGAACACCGGCCATGTCGTAAATGAAGAAAATCCGATTGCTTTGGCCGGGCAGTTGAATCGATTTTATTCCCTGCACCCTTGACGGTTCCAGTTCATGGAAGGGTCCGCCGCAGAACTGTTTGGTTCTGCGGCGGACTTTTTTTGACCGGGGCGCACCCGGCGCCGGGAATTCCACACAAAACACACACGCTCTCCAAACTTCCTCCACACAGCCCTGGTATCCTTTCCCCATCCCAAGGAGAAAGGAACCAGATCGTATGGAAATCAGCATTCAAAATGTCAGCATGACCTATCCCAACGGGAAACAGGCGCTGAAGGACCTGAACCTGGACCTGCGTAGTCCCAGCCTTATCGGCCTGCTGGGCCCTAACGGGGCGGGCAAGTCCACCCTGATGAAGCTGCTGGTGGCCGCCCTGCTGCCCACCTCCGGCTCCATTCTGGTGGATGGGCAACCCCTGGCCAAGGGGGAGCGGCAGCTGAAAGCCCGGCTGGGCTATCTGCCCCAGGACTTCGGGCTGTTCGACGAGCTCACGGTCACCCAGTTTCTGGACTACATGGCCGCCCTCAAGGGCGTACAGGAGCCAAAAGCCGCCATTCAGAGCGTGATCCAGGCGGTGAACCTGGAGGAGAAGGCCAGGGCGAAGATCCGCACCCTCTCCGGCGGCCAGCGCCAGCGGGTGGGCATCGCCCAGGCCCTGCTGGGCAGCCCCTCCATCATCATCCTGGATGAGCCCACCGTGGGCCTTGACCCGGCCCAGGTGATCGAGATCCGCCGCCTGATCCGGCAGCTGGGCAAAAGCCACACCGTTATCCTGTCCAGCCACATCCTCAGCGAGGTGCAGGCCGTCTGCACCCGGGTGCTGATCCTGTCCCACGGGCAGCTGGCGGCCAGCGGCGACCTGGCCAGCCTGACCGCCGGCGGCAGCCTGGAAGAACGCTTCCTGGAGCTGACCGGCGGCGAAAGCGAGGAAGAGCCCATCACCGGCACAGGGGAGGAGGATGCGACATGACGGCGATTTTTGTGCGGGAGGTGCGCAGCGCCTTTTCCGGGATGATGGGCTGGCTGCTGACCGCCTTTCTGGTGGCGGCGTCCGGCCTGTACTTTATGGCCAACAACCTGGGTTTTGGCCTGACTGACTTTGGCTACTACACATTGTACCAGACCTCTTTTGTCCTGCTGGTGTATGTGCCGGTGCTGGCCATGCGCAGCCTGGCAGGGGAGCGGCACGCCCGCACCGACCAGCTGCTGCTGACCAGCCCGGTGCCGGCCTGGGGCATCGTGCTGGGCAAATACCTGGCCATGTGCGCGGTGTTTGCCCTGCCCTGCCTGGCGGATGCGGCCATGATCCTGGCGCTGCGGCTGCTGGGCTCCACCGGCACGGCGCTGGCATCCAATTTCGCCAGCCTGCTGGGCTATTACCTGCTGGGCTGCGCCGCCATTGCCCTGTGCGAGTGGATCTCGGGCCTGACCGAAAACCAGATCGTGGCGGCGGTGCTGGGCTTTGCGGCCCTGCTGCTGGCCTTCCTGATGCCCAGCCTGCGCAGCCTGTTCAGCGCCGGCAGCGCCGCGGCCCTGGTGATCTTTACCCTGCTGGCGGCGGCCGCCTCCGTCCTGGCCGGGCTGCGCAGCCGCAGCCTGACGCTGGGCTGCGTCCTGTTTGCGGTGCTGGCGGCGGGGATCTCGGCGCTGTTCCTGTTCCGCAGCGGGTGGCTGACCGGGGCTTTCAGCGCGGTGCTGGAGGCGCTGTGCCTGTTTGCGCCCTTTGAGCGGTTCGTCAACGGCAGTTTTTCGGTACAGGCGGTGGTCTATTACCTCAGCGCGGCGGGGCTGTTCCTGTTCTTTGCGGCGCAGGGGCTCGAAAAGCGCCGCTGGGTCTGACAGGGGGTGCAGGGAATGAAACAAAAGAAAAAAGCCGGGCGCCCCGACGGAGGGCGCATCTTCCGCAGCGGGGTGTATTCCACCGCCATCCTGGCCGCCGCCGTGGTGCTGGCGGTCCTTGTCAACCTGGTGGTGCAGGCGATCCCGGTCCGTTACACCGAGTTCGACCTCTCCGAAGGGGGCCTGTACACCCTGGGCAGCACGTCGGCCCAGCTGGCCGGCAGCCTGGAACAGGATGTGACCATCTACTATCTCTGCGAGACGGGCAGCGAGGACGCCATCATCACCGGCCTGCTGGACCAGTACGCGGCTGCCGGCAGCCACATCCGCTGGCAGCAGATCGACCCGGCGGTCTATCCCACCTTTGCCGCCCGGTACGGGGCCGAGACGGTCTCCACCGGCAGCCTGATCCTGGACGCCGGGGAGCGCAGCGCCGTCCTGGACGCCGCGGATTTCTACGTTTACGACTATACCGATTATTATACCTACAGTGTCCGCTTCGACGGCGAGCAGCAGATCACCTCGGCCCTCTACCGGCTGACCAGCGGCGAGGCCAGCCGGGCCTACTACACCACCGGCCACGGGGAAAAATCCCTCTCCTCCACCCTGGTGGACGCCCTGGCCGCCCAGAACATCGAGACCGAACCCCTCAGCCTGCTGTCCGGCCCGGTGCCGGAGGACTGCGCGCTGCTCATCATCCACTGCCCCGCCACCGACTTTGCCGGGCCGGAGGGCGCGGTGGATGAGATCGGCTTTCTGCAGGCCTATCTGGACGGGGGCGGCAAGGTGCTGCTGACCACCGACGCCTACTACAGCACCCCCCGCCTGGACGCCGTGATGGCCGGGTTCGGCCTGGCCCGGGTGGACGGGCTGGTGGTGGAAGGGGACGCCAATCACAGCCTGTACGGCTACAGTTATTACCTGCTGCCCGACTATGCAGCTTCCAGCGGCAGCACCGCCCTGGACGGGCTGGACCTCACCGCTCCGGTGCTGCTGCAGATGGCCCAGGGCATCGCCATCACGCCCACCGACGGCATCGCCGCCGGGCCGCTGCTGACCACCTCGGACGCGGCCTACAGCAAGGCGGCGGGCTACGGCATGACCACCGCCGACCGGGAGGAGGGGGACCTGGACGGCCCCTTTGACCTGGCGGTCTGGGCCGAGTCGGACAGCACCGGGGCCCAGGTGATCTGGATCGGCTGTTCCAATATGGACGACGACCTGCTTTACCAGAGCATCCCCGGCAACTGTGATTTCCTGGTGGGATGCGCCGCCTCCCTGACCGGGCAGTCCAGCGGCATCCTGATCGAATCCAAGGCCCTGGAAGCCGACCAGCTGGTGATCCCGGCCCGGACGGCGGCGGCCGTGGGGCTGGTGTTTCTGGCCCTGGTGCCGGCAGGGCTGCTTGTGGCGGGGGCGGTGGTCACCATCCGCCGCCGCAGAAGGTAAGGAGGGAGCGCCATGCGGGCAAAACAGCGCACCCTGCTGGTCCTGCTGGGGCTGATCGTGCTGGCCGGGGCGGCCCTGGCCCTGCTGACCCTGGCCAACCGCCGGGAAGAAGAGGCCGCCAGCGCCGCCGAGGCGGGGACCATCCCCCTTTCCAGCTTTGCGGTGGAGGACCTGACCGCCCTGGAATACACCTGGCAGGGGCAGACGGTGTCCCTAGCCTATGAAGAGGGCGTCTGGACCCTGGCGGACGACCCGGACTATCATCTGGACCAGACCAAATGCGACACCATGGCCGCGGCCCTGGCCGACCTGAAGGCCAAGCGCCGGCTGGAAGCCCCGGCAGGGGAGGACTACGGCTTCGCCGTGCCTCTGCTCACCGTCACGGTGACGGCGGCGGACCAGACCAGCACCTTCACCTTTGGGGACACCAACACCGTCACCGGGGACATCTACCTCCAAAAGGCGGGGGACGGCGCCGTCTACACCGCGGCGGCAGCCAAGGCTGGCTGCTTCGAGTACGGCAAGGCGGAGCTCTTTGAGCCTTTCAACCCGGCGGGCATCACCGCCAGCCGGCTGGAGCGCATCGAGTACACCCTCCCGGAGGGGGAGACGGTCCGCCTGCAGGCGGTGTCGGTGCCGGCGGAAGAGGCCGAAGGGGACAGCGCCGCCTACACCACCGTCTGGCGCCTGGCGGACGACCCCGACGCTCCTCTGGACCAGGAGGCGGTGGACGCCCTGCTGTCGGCGCTGGGGGGCTACGTGACCGGCCAGATCACCGGGGCGGACCCCTCTGCCTACGGTTTTGACCAGCCGCTGGCCGCCGTCTCGGTCTCGGACGGGGAGAAGGACTATGCCCTCGCCTACGCCTCCGGCGCCGACGGCTATTACCTGAGAGTGGAAGGGGACGGCTCGGTCTACGCGGTGGACGGGACGGCGGCGGCCGCCTTTGTCCCGGCGGAAGAACTGAAAAGCTGAGCCCTCTCCCCGCCGGATGCGGGGGAGCGGGATCGCGGGCGCAGAGCGTGCGCAGGGCCGTCGGGCCGGATGCGCGGCCCTGCGCCCGTTTTTGCGCCTGTTTGCGCCCCGGGCCGGGAACGGCGGGCGGCCGCGCCGAAAAAGATTGGTTTCTGAATTGACATTTTCCGCGGGATTGTTTAAGATAGTCCTTGTATACCGGCTGCATGCCTGCCGCCGGGATGAGGCAATAGGATAAGGGGAGGACTCTTTTGGAAAATGGACAATTCTGTGATCGTATCCCTGCGGGATATTGTGGTGGACTTTGACGGCCAGCGCATCCTGAACGGGCTGAACCTGGACATCCACGACAAGGAATTCGTGACCCTGCTGGGCTCGTCCGGCTGCGGCAAGACCACCACCCTCCGGCTGATCGCCGGCTTTCTGGAGCCGAACGCAGGCACGGTCAGCCTGCACGGCAAGGACATCACCGGGGTGCCGCCCTACAAGCGGCCGGTGAACACCGTGTTCCAGAAATACGCGCTGTTCCCGCATCTGAACGTGTTTGAAAACGTGGCCTTCGGCCTGCGGCTCAAGCACATGGACGAGGACACCATCCGCACCAAGGTGCGGGATATGCTGGAGGTGGTGGGCCTGAAAGGCTTCGAGCGGCGCAGCATCTCCCAGATGTCGGGCGGCCAGCAGCAGCGGGTGGCCATCGCCCGCAGCCTGGTCAACGAGCCGGAGATCCTGCTGCTGGACGAGCCCCTGGGCGCTTTGGACCTCAAGCTGCGCAAGGAGATGCAGCTGGAGCTCAAGCGGCTGCAGCGGGAGATGAACATCACCTTTATCTATGTCACCCACGACCAGGAAGAAGCCCTGACCATGTCGGACACCGTCGTGGTCATGAACGGCGGCGTGATCCAGCAGGTGGGCACCCCCGAAGAGATCTACAACGAGCCCCGGAACGCCTTTGTGGCCGACTTCATCGGCGACTCCAACATCATCGACGGGGTGATGCACCGGGACTTCCTGGTCTCCTTCGCGGGGGTGCAGTTCCCCTGTGTGGACCGGGGCTTCAAGCCCGAGCAGAGCGTCCAGGTGGTGGTCCGCCCCGAGGACATCGAGGTGGTCTCGCCCATGGAGGGCCAGCTGACCGGCGAGGTCAACGAAGTGATCTTCAAGGGGGTCCACTTTGAGATGCACGTGGACTGCGACGGGCGGGAGTGGCTGATCCACTCCACCCGCGCCTGCACCCCCGGCGAGCGGATCGGGATGCGGATCGGCCCCAACGAGATCCACATCATGGCGCGGAGCGAGGGGTGATGCGGGATGAAAGTGTATGACAAGCGGCTCGCCTCCCCGTATCTGGTCTGGATGGCGCTTTTCATCGTGATCCCCCTGCTGATCGTCTGCTACTACGCCCTGACCGACAGCGAGGGGCGTTTCACCCTGGCCAACCTGGTCTCGGTCAGCGGGTACGGGTCGGTCTTTGCCCGCAGTTTGCTGCTGGCCCTCATCGCCACCGTCATCTGCCTGGTCATCGCCTTCCCGGTGGGGTATTTCCTGTCCCGGCTGCGGGTGAACAAGCAGCGGATCATGCAGATGCTGGTGATGCTGCCCATGTGGATGAATTTTCTGCTGCGGACCTACGCCTGGATGGGCCTTTTGAGCATCAACGGCCCCATCAACACCCTGCTGGGGGTGTTCGGCCTGGGGCCCTTCAATATGCTGAACACCGCCGGGGCGGTGGTGCTGGGCATGGTGTACAACTACGTGCCCTATATGATCCTGCCCCTTTACACCAGCATGGTCAAGATCGACCAGAGCATCATCGAGGCCGCCCAGGACCTGGGGGCCAACACCACCAAGACCCTGTTCCGGGTGCTGATCCCCATGAGCGTGCCGGGCATCTGCACCGGCATCACCATGGTGTTCGTCCCGGCGGTGTCCACCTTTGTCATCAGCCGGATGCTGGGCGGCGGCGCCAACCTGCTGATCGGCGACCTGATCGAGATGCAGTTTCTGGGCAACAGCTATAACCTGAACGTGGGCTCGGCCATGAGCCTGGTCCTGATGATCATCGTCCTGCTGTGCATGAGCTTCACGTCCAGCTTTGACGAAGACGAAATGGAGGGGGTGTCCTGATGAAAACAAAGCATCTCCGCCTGATGCAGCGGACCTATATCATCCTGTTTTTCGGGTTCATGTATCTGCCCATCGCGTACATGATCCTGTTCAGCTTCAACGAGAGCAAGGGCTACGCCCTGTTCACCGGCTTCACCCTGAAATGGTACGAGAGCCTGCTGCACAATTCCTCCATCCTGCGGGCCCTGGCCGTCTCGGTGGAGGTGGCGCTGGTCTCGGCGGTGGTGGCCACCATCCTGGGCACGGCGGCCTCCCTCGGCATTGCCGGCATGAAGCGGACCAGCCGCCTGGTCATCACCAACGTGACCTACATCCCGGTGGTCAACCCGGAGATCATCACCGGCATCTCCCTGATGCTGCTGTTCGTGGCCTACCAGCGCTTTGCCGCCGGCGTGCCCTGGCTGCCCGACACCATCATGGGGATGCCCACCCTCCTGATCGCCCACGTGGCCTTCAATGTGCCCTACGTCATCTTCAACGTCAGCCCCAAGCTCCGCCAGCTGGACGTCCACCTGTACGAGGCGGCCCTGGACCTGGGCTGCGACCCCCGGCAGGCCTTCTTCAAGGTCATCCTGCCCGAGATCAGCCCGGCCATCCTCTCCTCCTTTTTGATCTGCCTGACCTACTCCATCGACGATTTCATGATCTCCTACTTCAACTGCGGCACCGTCGAGACGCTGCCCATCGCCATCTACTCCATGACCCGCCGCAAGGTCAGCCCGGAGATCTATGCGCTGTCCACCATCATGTTCGCGGCCATCCTGGCGGTGATCCTGATCTCGAACGCGGCCGAGGGCCGCCGCTACCGGCGGGACCTGACCGCCCAGCAGCAGGCCCAGATGTGAGGGAGGGAAAGCCATGAAGCGTTTGTTTGCATTTCTGTCCGCCCTGGCGGTGACGGCCGCCTGCGCCGTGACCGCCTGGGCCGCCCAGCCCATCCAGGTGGTGGAGGGCATCCGCGTGTCGGGAGATTACGACTGGACCCGTTTTGCCGGCCAGAACGTGACCCTGAACGTCTACAACTGGGGCGAATACATCTCCAACGGCTCGGACGGCAGCATCGACGTGGTGGACGCCTTTGAGCGGCTCACCGGCATCAGCGTCAACTACACCACCTTCGACTCCAACGAGTCGATGTATGCCAAGCTCAAATCGGGCGCGGCCAGCTACGACGTCATCATCCCCTCCGACTATATGGTGGCCAAGATGATCGACGAGGGGATGCTGCTGCCCCTGAACTTTGACAACATCCCCAACTTTGCCCTGATCGACGAGGGCTACCGCAACCCCGACTACGACCCTCAGAACGCCTACAGCGTCCCCTATATGCTCTGCACCACCGGCATCATCTACAACACCACCATGGTGGACCAGGCCCCTGCCGCCTGGGCCGACCTGTGGGACGAGCAGTACGCCGGCAATATCCTGATGTTCAACAACAGCCGGGACGCCTACGCCATCGCGGCTTTCAAGGAGGGCAAGAGCGTCAATCCCCCCACCACCGCCGAGGTGGACGAGGTGATGGAGCAGCTCAAGGCCCAGAAGCCCCTGGTCCAGGCCTACGTCATGGACGAGATCTTTGACAAGATGATCGGCGGCGAGGCGGCCGTGGGAGTGTACTATTCGGGGGACGCCATCACCATGATCGACGACAACCCCGACCTGGCCTGGGTGTTCCCTGAGGAGGGCAGCGTCCTCTCGGTGGACTGCATGTGCATCCCCGCCGCCAGCCAGAACCAGGAGGCCGCCGAGATGTTCATCAACTTCATGTGCGAGGTGGACGTGGGCGTCGCCAACGCCGAGTACATCGGCTACACCACCCCCAGCTCCGCCGTCTGGGAACAGCTGGATGAAGAACTGAAGTACAGCGAGATCGCCTACCCCTCGGAGGAGGTGGCCGCCAAAGAGCAGGTGTTTACCGCCCTGAGCGAGGAAGTGAACAGCGAGCTGGATGTCAAGTGGAGCGAGATGAAGAGCTACGACGAAGGCGGCAGCGGCTATCTGTTTTTGCTGCTTCTGCTGGCGATGATCCTGCTGGCCTGCTTCAACATCTGGCGCAAGATGCGCAGAAAGATGCGTAATATGTATTGACGTGCGGCCCCGGAAAGAGGGCCGGAAAGGAGACATACCGATGGAAGACCACAGCTGCTATACCGAACGGATCACCCTGGACGAAGGGGATGTGGATTACCGCGGCCTGATGCGGCCTTCGGCCCTGCTGCGCTGTGCCGAGCACATGGCCACCGCCCACGCCTGGGAGCTGGGGATGGACAAAGCCTTTTACAGCGCGCGGCAGATGGTCTATCTGGTGGGGCGGCAGGCGTTCCAGTTCCTGCGGGTGCCCGCCATGCGGGAGACCGTCACCCTGACCACCTACCCCGAAAAGACCCGCCGCGGCGCCAACAAGCGGGTGCTGGTGGTGCGCAGCCTGGACGGGGAAGAGCTGGCCCGGGTGGACACCCGCTGGACCCTGGTGGATACCACCGCCAGCAAGATCATCCGGCACATCCCCGAGGATATGGAGCGCTACTGGAGCGACACGGTGGAGTGGGAGCTGCCCCTGCAGGTGCCCAAAGCGTCCGCGCTGACCAGCGCCGGCCTCCGGCGGGCGGCTTACTCCCTCTGCGACACCAACCGCCACATCAACAACGCGGCCTATCTGGACGTGGCCTGCGACGCCCTGCCCCTGGAAGTGGTGGAACAGGGGCCCATGCGCTATGCCGCCGTCAAGTACCACCGCCAGGTGCCCCTGGGGGAGGAGATGGAACTGTTCTACGGCCCCGCCGAAAGCGAGGACGGCCCCGGCTGGTACGTCGCCGGCCGCCGGGAGGACAAGGCTGCCTTCGAGCTGTTCTGCCGGTTTTAAGGGGGCAGGGGAGGGGCACAACAAATTTTCACAAAAGAAATTACAAAAAAGTGACAAAAAGGTATTGCAAATTGGAGACAAAAGAGTTACAATATAGTTACAGCAGCGAGCCAACCCGGCGACTGTGAAATCTTTTTCTTCTTGCTTTTGGGATATCGGGCGCCGCCTGCCCCTCCTCCGGCTGTTCTCCTTCTCAGCTGTTAGGCCGGCGCCACACAGGCGATATCCCGCTTCGTGTGCAAAAAAGTCCGTCTTTCAAGGCGGGCTTTTTTGTTTGTCTGCCCGCGCCTGGGGGCGGCGGGTCTGGCGCGGGCCGGCGCACGGAGCAGTGTTGAGGAGTTTTCAGATACACCCTATGCAAAGTGACTGTTTTTTGCGAGCGGAATTTGGAAAAGTTTGTCGCCGGAAGGTTTTGTATTCTGGCCTCAAATGTGGTATTATTATAGCCAAGTATTTGTCCCCGGCGCCGCGCGGCGCGCAGGCGTCCGAGGTTTCGCACAGGTTGGCATGAAAAGGAGATTATCATGGCATACTTTTATGAAGAACCCTCCCGTACTTTTGGCGAGTACCTGCTGGTCCCCGGCTATTCCTCCGCGGAGAATGTGCCCGCCGCAGTGAGCCTCAAGACCCCCCTTGTCAAGTACCGCAAAGGGGAAGAAAAATGCCCCCTGGAAATGAACATCCCCATGGTCAGCGCCATCATGCAGTCGGTCTCGGGCGAAAACCTGGCCATCGCGCTGGCCCGTCAGGGCGGCGTGTCCTTCATCTACGGCTCCCAGAGCATCGAGGATGAGGCCGCCATGGTCCGCCGGGTCAAGACCTACAAGGCCGGCTACGTGGTGTCCGACTCGAACCTGGGCCCCAACGCCACCCTGCACGACGTGCTGGAGCTGAAAGCCCGGACCGGACACTCCACCATCGCCATCACCGACGACGGCACCGCCAGCGGCAGGCTGATGGGCATCGTGGCCTCCCGCGACTACCGGATCAACCACACCCCCGACGACGCGCCGGTGACCACCTTCATGACCCCCATGAGCAAGCTGGTCACCGCCCCCGAGAACACCTCCCTGCACGACTGCAACAACATCATCTGGGACAACAAGATCAACACCCTGCCCCTGGTGGACGAGGAAGGCCGCCTGAAATACTTCGTCTTCCGCAAGGACTACAACTCCCACAAGGAGAACGCCAACGAGCTGCTGGACGCCCGCAAGAGCTATGTGGTGGGCGCAGGCATCAACACCCGCGACTACGCCGAGCGGGTGCCCGCCCTGGTGGACGCCGGGGTGGATGTTTTGTGCATCGACTCTTCTGAAGGCTTCTCGGAGTGGCAGAGCCGCACCCTGGGCTGGATCCGCGAGCACTACGGCGACAAGGTCAAGGTGGGCGCAGGCAACGTGGTGGACCGGGAGGGCTTCCTCTTCCTGGCCAAGGCCGGGGCCGACTTTGTCAAGATCGGCATCGGCGGCGGCTCCATCTGCATCACCCGCGAGACCAAGGGCATCGGCCGCGGCCAGGCCACCGCTGTCATTGAGGTTGCCAAGGCCCGCGATGAATACTATGAACAGACCGGCATCTATATCCCGATCTGCTCGGACGGCGGCATTGTACAGGACTACCACATGACCCTGGCGCTGGCGATGGGCTCCGACTTCATCATGCTGGGCCGTTACTTCGCCCGCTTTGATGAGAGCCCGACCAACAAGGTCAACATCAACGGCAACTATATGAAGGAATACTGGGGCGAAGGTTCTGCCCGCGCCAGAAACTGGCAGAGATACGACCTGGGCGGCGACAAGAAGCTCTCCTTCGAGGAAGGCGTCGACTCCTATGTACCGTACGCCGGTTCGCTCAAGGACAA
>OERL01000283.1_pt1 | contig 11260 bp, 8 predicted proteins | sample 1539981 | NCBI WGS metagenome assembly OERL01 (sample SAMEA3891867, study PRJEB23780) | metagenome | biome: terrestrial biome; feature: animal house; material: Caecal content | place: Italy | collected 2015-05-05
CGCTAATTATGACTTACTTACTAAGTACATCTTTAACCGCGTCATTCGGAACCATTTCCTCTTGGAAAGTATAAGCCCCTGTTTTCGGCGATTTTACCATTTTTATCACCTTAGAATAAGTACGGCCTTCGCCTTTTTGCAACGATGCAACTGTTTTCTTTGCCATGGTTCAATCCTTCCTTATTTTATTTCTTTATGTACAGTAACTCTTTTCAAGATGGGATTGTATTTTTTCAACTCCAATCTTTCTGTGGTATTTTTTCTGTTCTTAGTAGTAATATAACGCGATGTTCCGGGCATACCACTCGCCTTGTGTTCCGTGCATTCAAGAATTACTTGAACCCTATTACCTTTTGCTTTCTTTGCCATATCTTAATATAACATTTTTATTTCTGTTAAATACCCATTTCCGGCAGCTTGCTTGATAGCTGCATCTAATCCCATTTTATTGATTGTACGAAGACCGGCAGCTGAAAGTGTAAGCGTGATCCAACAATCTTGTTCTACCCAATAAAATTTCTTTGTAAAGAGGTTGACATTAAATCTTCTTTTCGTTCTTCTTTTTGAGTGCGAAACGTTGTTGCCAACCATTGCTTTTTTCCCTGTAATTTGACAAATCTTTGACATCGCTATCTATTATTTTATTTGTTTTTTCTTACTGCTTTCGCAAACAGAGTGCAAAGTAAAGCATTTTAGAAATATGTTCCAAATTTTTAAGGTATTAAAATCGGAACTTTTTTATTCAGTTCTATTTTGTCATCAGTTGTATCAACATCAACAAAGCCGATTGGGTCGCACGCGCAATTACTTGCTCTCTATCGCCTTCGAAACAAAAACATTCAGCCTCGCTTCGCTCGCCATACCGAACTGCAATCCACACCGTACCTACCGGTTTCTCAACGCTGCCTCCACCCGGACCTGCTATTCCAGAAGTCGCTATCGCACAATCGGAAGACAACAATCTTTGTACCCCCGATACCATTTGCAAGACGGTCTCCCTACTCACAGCACCAAAACCCGATAATGTCTCCGACGACACATTCAAAACACGTGTTTTCACCTCGTTGGAATAAGCCACGACACTACCTTTAAAATAGACCGAACTACCCGCTACCCTTGTTATTTCATGAGCTATATTTCCTCCCGTGCAACTTTCGGCTGTCGCCAACGTTTCTCCTCTTTCGGTTAATATCGACCCTAATGCTCCTGCGAGAGTTGTATCCGAACCACAAAACAGATGGCTACCCAATATAGTCCTCAATTTAAAAAACTCATCATCGATAATCTTCTGCAAATATGACTCTTCATCGCCACGAGCAGTCAGTCTCAACCGAATCACTCCCGGCGTAGGCAAATAGGCAAGTTTGATACACGCCGGCAATTGCGCTTCAAAGTCGGATAAAGTTTCGGACAACCTCGATTCCGTAAAATCTTTCACTAAACAAGTGCGATGCAAGATAGACGAATGATCTTGAAAATACTCCCTCAAACGACTTATAACCGCCTCTTTCATGACGGTCTTCATTTCTGTCGGGACACCCGGCATAGACACCAATACCTTGCCATTTCTTTCAAACCACATGACAGGAGCCGTACCCACGGGATTTTGAATAACTGTACACACATTAGGAACATAGGCTTGATTGCGCGTACTTTCATTCATCGTCAATTTACGACGACGAAAAATGGTTTCCACATTGGCGAATACCGATTCATCGAATACCAACTTTCCACCGAAATAATCGCAAAGAGTCTGCTTTGTAATATCGTCCTTCGTCGGGCCCAATCCGCCGGTCATCAAAACGACATCGACCCTACCGAACGAGCTATTCAGAGCATCGGTTATTTCCCGAGACCTATCTCTAACTGTCGTTATCTCGGTAACCTCCCACCCTATATGATTCAGCTCCCGAGCAATCCACCCAGAATTCGTATCGGTCACCTGTCCGATCAACAACTCATCGCCGATAACAATAATCTCGACATTCATTTCATTCGTATTTATAATTCAACCCGAGCAAAAGGAGCCTTCGCTATATCACAAAACTCTTTATCCAAATATTTATAATAACCCGTAATAGCCACCATAGCCGCATTATCGGTCGTAAAAGAGAAGGGCGGCAGATAAACTGTCCAACCATACTTTCGGGCATAATCTTCAAAAGCAGCCCTCACAGCAGAGTTCGCCGAAACGCCCCCGGCAACAGCCACATGCTTTATTCCGGTTTGTTTAACGGCCTTATAAAGTTTGTCCATCAAAATGTCCACAATCGTAGTCTGCAACGATGCACACAAGTCACACTTGTTTTTTTCGATGAAATCGGGGTCTTCTTTTATTTTGTCTCTCAATAAATATAAAAAGGAAGTTTTCAGTCCACTGAAACTATAATCAAAACCGGGTATGTGAGGTTTACTTAGTGCAAACGCTTTGGGATTCCCTTCCTTCGCCAATCTATCTACAACCGGGCCTCCCGGATAAGGCAATCCCATTACTTTGGCACATTTGTCAAAAGCTTCACCGGCAGCATCGTCTATCGTTTGTCCGATAACAGTCATTTCATTATAAGACTCTACTTTTATGATTTGCGAATTCCCCCCCGAAACGAGTAAACACAAAAACGGGAAGGGAGGCTGAGTGTTATCATCGGGAGACCGTTTGATAAAATGAGCCATAACATGAGCTTGCAAATGATTGACATCGACGAGAGGAATATTCAATGCTGTCGTAAAACCTTTGGCAAAAGAAGTTCCGACGAGCAAAGACCCCATAAGTCCGGGGCCTCTGGTGAACGCCACCGCACTCAAATCCTCCGGAGTCACCCCCGCACGTTTTAAAGCCTCCGACACAACCGGAATAATATTCTGTTGGTGCGCCCGAGATGCCAATTCAGGAACAACCCCTCCATAAGCCTCGTGAACCGCTTGACTAGCAATCACATTCGACAGCATGACCTCATCGCGAATAACTGCGGCAGAAGTATCGTCACACGAAGATTCTATACCTAAAATAGTTATGCTCATATACATTTACTCCTTTCAATCCTTCATCAAATCAAGGTCTGCAAAAGTACATATTTCATCGGTAAAACCATTTGACTTTTATAATTATTTCATACATTAATAAAAAAGAAAAGCTAAGCATCCTATCGCTACTTTCAAAAGGAAACACTACTTTTGCATACTTATAAAGATGAGGAAAATCTATTCTGCATTTCGGATATTTGTGCATATCGTTATATTCTCTATCATAGCGATATATACACTTGGCTATATCTTGTTATCTATCCCCAACATACAGGATAAAGTCAGGTACATCGGCATAAAAGAGCTATCCGCACTTTTAGATACAAACATAACTATCGACCGAATACAAATATCACCATTCAATAAGTTAGAGCTGTTCGGTGCATATATACCCGACTTAAATGGAGACACTTTATTATATGCCAATAAAATATCGGCCGGTATCTCCCTTTCAGATTTACTCGTCGATCGAGAATTGGTTTTCACGAATATACAGCTATTCGGTCTGGATGCCCGCATAACAAAAGAGACTCCAAGCTCTGAAACAAACCTGCAATTTATTATCGACGCTTTCAAAAGCAATAAGAATACACCGAAAAAGAAAATAAATTTCAAAATAAACAATGCGATCATACGCCGTGGAAAAATCAAATACGACATATTATCCGCACCCATACGACGCGGACAATTCGACCCGAACCATATCGATTTGAGAAACTTATTGTCAAAACTATCTATCAAAGCACTATCGGAAGACTCAGTAAATATCTCCATCAAGCGATTGGGATTCGACGAGCAATCGGGTTTTTCTTTAAATCGTCTACAATTTAAATTCGAAGCCAACCGACAACAAGCAAGGTTATCTGACTTTAAAATACAATTACCCCATAGCCGTATCGAAATCAAACCAATTATCGCCACGCTGCCCGATACACTCTCGGCCGAACACTTCTACGACCAAACACGATTCTCTTTACAGATAACGAAATCCCTAATTAATCCCAGCGATATAGCTGCCTTTATCCCGGTATTGGAAAAAATAAATACTCCGATACTCATTTCGATGCATCTGACAGGAACTCCAAACAATCTATATTTCCATACCTTTGATTTTAATTTCGGGAAAGAAGATATCATCGCTCACAGTCAAATATCCGTGAAAAACATAACAAATCCACAAAAACGAGATATACTCTGCGACCCTATCACATTAAACGCTTCATCTTCGGGATTGGCCGATATTTCTTCCAAATTACCTTTTCTAACCGAAGAACAATGTAAAACTATTTCCCGGTTAGGTACAATTCATTTCACCGGTAATATCTCGAACCAAAACCAAAATCTGACAGCCTGCGGAACATTAGAAACAGATCTCGGCTCTGTTCATTCCGATATATCCATCAACCAAAACAATAGTCTGAATACGACTCGATACAGCGGATTGATAGAATCGAAAAAATTTAATCTAAATGGACTATTCACCGAAGGAAATCCTTATGGCGAAATTATTTTCAAAGTCGAACTCGACAGTAAAAAAGCCAAATATCAGGCCCCAACCGGCAAAGTGGTCGGGGGAATCAGCTATTTTGAATACAAAGGATATCCTTACGAAAACATCATGCTTAACGGTGAGTTCGGGGACAATCGATATAATGGTATAATCGAAATTAACGATCCGAATGGAAAACTCCGAGTCAATGGTCTTTCTGTCTTAAAAGATAAAGACTCCGAATTCGACCTCGTCTTACAGGCACGAGACCTCAATGTATCGGCTTTAAAACTAATGCCCAAGTATAAAAATTCCAAGTTAGGATTCAATGTAGTCGCCAAATTTACAGGGAACAATTTGGACAACGCAGAAGGCCTCTTATCTATCGATAGTTTATCTTTTACAAACAACGACGATACATTCAGACTAAATAAATTCAATATAGAAGCTCATAACCAAAACACTCCACAAAGTATAGCTGTTACTTCGGACTATATTAACGGTTGGATTGAAGGTAATTACAAATTCTCTACTCTACAAAAATCTTTACAAACACTGTTATCGGAATCCCTTCCATCTATATTCCCATTCCAAGAGAACCAACCTAAAAAAACAGAACACAAAAAAAATCAACAACCGAATAATTTTAAATTCAGATTTACCGTAGAGCCTAATATACACATGGCACAAGTGCTCGAACTACCTGTTACATTCACAGATAGAGCTATTATCGAAGGTGAAATGAATAGCCTCCGAAACACAGCCCTCATAACCGGAACGATTCCCCATCTCTGGTATAAAAAAAGTCATATCGAAGATGCATTCATTTCAGCACGAAAAGATTCCACCGAAATGGCTTTATTCATAGAAACGAACTCCTACAATAAAAAACAAATACGAACGACATGGAGCCTTAGAAGCAAGGCCTATCGAGACAGTCTCGACCTTGTACTCAACTGGAATAACGACACCCAATCGACATTTTATGGAGAATTGAATACATCGACCCATTTTTCACGAACCCACGAAGGGAATAAATTACAAATACAAACTCACATCAATCCTTCCACTCTTATTTTCAACGATACTATTTGGCAAATGAGCCCTTCGGATATTTCCTATTGTGAGAAACAAATAGAAATCAATGATTTTGAAATATCACATGCTCCCCAATATATACTTATAGACGGTATCGCCTCCAACCGAGAAGAAGACGAATTGAAAATACAACTCAACGACATAGACCTCGATTATATTTTCGGTACACTCAATATAAAAAATGTCACTTTCGGGGGTAACGCTACTGGAAATTTGTTAGCTACACATCTATTGACAGGCGCACCTCGATTAAGTACTGAACAATTCGATGTAAAAGATTTCTCCTACAATGAAGCGATCTTCGGGGACTTACATCTATTCAGCATGTGGGATAACGACAATCAAGGTATTCTCATGAAAGGGTTCATCGAAAATAAAGAAGATAAACAAACTTATATCGACGGATATATATTTCCGACAAAAGACTCTCTCTCTCTTTCGTTCGATCCCGATAAATTGAATATTGCATTCCTTCGACCATTTGTTTCTACCGTTATGAGCGACATATCGGGAATAGCCAGCGGACACATAGACTTTTTCGGAAGATTCAAGGCCCTAAATGTTACCGGTGATGCTTATGTCGAAAATTTAGATTTCGGTATTGAATATTTGAACACTCGGTACAATCTATCCGATAGTATTCATTTATCCCCTACCCGTATTTGGTTTGACAACGTTACGATTTATGATAAATTGAAACATACGGCAAAAGGTTCGGGTTGGATAGAACATCATAATTTCAAAGATGTAAGTTACGATATTGCCATAACCGAAGCCCAAGATTTCCTGTCCTACGATATGACAGAAAGGCAAAGCCCCATATATTATGGAACCATTTACGGGACAGGCTCTACTATGATAAAAGGAAGTCTGGGACAAACCCAAATCGACGTAAATATGTCCACCGGAGACCAGTCGAAATTCACCTTCGTCCTATCAGGATCGGAAGCTGCCGGAGATTATGACTTTATTACTTTCACCAATCCAGGAAAACAGAACACAAAGATAGGAGAGCTCCAAGCCGATAGCATTGTCATTAAGAACAATGCCCGCATGATGGAGAACAGTAAAATACAAAACAGTAGTGCATTAAATTTAAATCTGCAAATAGAAGCAACCAACCAAGCCCAAATGAACCTAATCATGGACAAATCTACCGGAGATATGATAAAAGCGACCGGTCAGGGCAGTATATTACTGGAATATAATTCAATGGACGGCGATATAAAATTATATGGTTCCTATGTCTTGGAAAAAGGGAGTTACAATTTCAGTTTGCAAGATATCATTACACGAGACTTCTCTATTAAAGAAGGAAGCCGAGTTTCTTTCCACGGGGATCCTATGGCTACCAACTTGGATATATCGGCTATTTACTCCCTTTCGGCCAATCTGCTCGATCTCGATGAAAACTTCGCCAATGACAAAGAATTATCAAGAACGACAGTACCCGTACAAACTATTTTGAATGTATCCGGAGACGTACGTCGACCAGACCTAAACTTCGACATAGCATTCCCTACTTTGACCCAAGACGTAGACCGACGGGTACGTAGTATCATCAGTACAAACGACATGATGAACCGTCAGATCATCTATCTATTGGCCTTGAATAGGTTCTACACTCCGGGCTTCATGAATATGGGGCAAAGTAGAAATAACGAACTTGTCTCTGTCGCTTCCTCGACCTTATCCTCTCAATTAGGTAACATTCTGGGACAATTAAGCGAAAACTGGAATATTTCGCCAAACTTCCGTAGTGAAAAAGGTGATTTTTCCGATATGGAGGTGGAGCTTGCCCTATCCAGCCAGCTACTGAACAATCGATTGATTTTCAATGGGAACTTCGGATATAGAGACAACACGGTCAATAACAATACATTCATCGGAGATTTCGATTTGGAATATTTGCTGAATAAAAGCGGAACGATACGATTGAAGGCCTATAATCATTATAACGACCGCAATTATTACATCAAATCGGCATTGACGACACAAGGCGTAGGGATCATGTTGCGTCACGATTTTAACCGTTGGGGAGACTTATTTAGAAAAAATCCCAAAAACAACGGTAAAACCAAAGATATACAATCCGATTCTATTCCACGGAACACAATATTACCCAACGACACAATTTCTACAAAAAGCTCTTTATCCAAAGAAAAAATTCCTCAGACCGACCAGTAAGCAGGAAAAACAGATTATAACTCGTCACACTCTTTCTGCCACATGGCACTCGACGCATCACTAGGCATCCGCCAATCCCCGCGAGGAGAAAGACTTACCGTTCCCACCTTTGGACCATCGGGAAGACACGACCTCTTGAATTGTTGATTAAAAAATCTCCGACAGAATATTTTCAGCCACTTTTTTATCGTATCCGGCTCATACACCCCTTCGAAAGCATATTGGGCAAGGAAATATAATTTGGCAGGAGAGAAACCGAATCGCAACATATTATACAAGAAAAAATCATGCAGAGCATAGGGACCTACCAAATCCTCGGTCTTCTGCTTTATCTCTCCATTTTCATCGGCAGGTATCAATTCTGGGCTAATAGGAGTATTGACAATATCGATCAACGTATCCCGGGCCTCGCCTACCAGCTCATTCTCGGCAACCCAGCTCACCAAATACTTAACCAAAGTTTTGGGAATACTTGTTGAGATAGCATACATCGACATGTGATCGCCATTATATGTGGCCCAACCTAATGCCAATTCAGACAAATCCCCGGTTCCTATAACCAATCCTCCGGTCTGGTTCGCTATATCCATCAAAATTTGTGTACGTTCCCGCGCTTGGGAATTTTCGTAAGTAATATCTTGGATTGAAATATCGTGGTTAATATCTTTAAAATGAAGCTCACAAGCCTCCCGAATAGAAATTTCCCGAATAGTTATACCCAACGAACGCATTAACATCATAGCATTATGATAAGTACGACCTGTCGTCCCGAATCCCGGCATAGTCACACCTATTATCTTCTCTCGATTCCAACCGAGTTTATCGAGTGTTCTGACTGCGACCAACAAAGCCAATGTCGAATCTAAACCGCCCGAAATACCGAGAACCACACTTTGAGCTTGGGTATGTACTAACCTCTTGGCTAACCCCGAACTTTGTATATCGAGTATTTCGGCACAACGTTCGTTCAAGACCAACGAATCGGAAGGCACAAAAGGGAAAGCCCCCACCTTACGAGTCAACCGCAATGGAATATCGGTCAAGACAAACGGAATGAAACGTGCATCTCTGCCATGTGCCCAAGCACCCTTTGCAAACGAAGTCATCACTCTTCTCTCCGTACGCAACCGCTCCACATCGATTTCACTTACTACAAGTTGAGGCGTTGAAGAAAAACGCTTCGATTCGGCAAGAATACTACCATTCTCTACAACAAGGCCATTCCCTGCAAATACCAAATCGGTAGAAGACTCTCCGAATCCGGCCGAAGCATAAACATATCCGGCCACACACCTCGCCGATTGTTGCCGGACAAGAGAAAGAAGATAAGAGTGTTTCCCTATCAACTCATTCGTAGCCGACAAATTTACTATAATATCTGCACCTTGCTGTACAAGATATGAACTGGGAGGTATAGGAACCCATAAATCTTCGCACAATTCTACTCCCACGACAACACCTGCACTCTCAAATAATAAATCTGTACCGAACGGAACTCTATCACCACACAGTTCAATAGTATCGATCGTTGCCGAAATACCAGAAGTAAACCAACGTTCCTCATAAAATTCCTTATAATTGGGCAAATAACTTTTGGGAACGACTCCCAATATTTTACCCGACTGGAATACTACGGCACAATTATATAAACAATTCCCAGCAGCCACAGGCATTCCCACGATACATAATATCGGATAATCGCTAGTCTCCTCCACCAACAGAGACAAAGCCTTTCGAGCCTGTTCCAATAAAAGCGTATGGCCGAATAAATCGCCGCAAGTGTAGGCTGTTATAGAAAGTTCCGGGAAAACAATAATTTGTACATTTCGACGAACAGCCTCTACTATCTGATTATATATTTCTCTCTCATTATATATACAATCGGCTATCTCCACACGAGGAATCGCCGCTGCCACTTTTACAAATCCAAAATTTTGTCCCATACTTTGATTAGTTTTGACAAATATAACGAAAGGTGAGCGCAAAGGCAAACGGAAATCACATTTCCAATTTGACTCTGCCGAACCGCATCCTATATTTTACAAATATAGCGAAAGTCAACTGCAAAAACCTGAACTTGTTTAAGTTTTTTTGCCAAAACACCTCCTATATTCCACAAATATAAACACAGGTTTAGCCCAAACAAAATGGGAAATAGAATTTTTTATTTCTCCTTACCCAGTCCAACCCTCATTCACAAAAGTATAATCATTGATATTTTTAGGACTCAGCCGATAATTTCGCTAACGCAACACAGGAGAGAAATGTAATATCTCATTTGAGAGACTTCCCTCTAAAAGAAAAGGCGAGAGTAAATAACTCTCGCCTTTTCTTTTGGGGTGCTAGATGGGGCTCGAACCCACGACCCTCGGAACCACAATCCGATGCTCTAACCAACTGAGCTACAAGCACCATTTTAATTGGTTATAAAGAATTTTATCTCTTTACTGCGGTGCGGACGGGACTCGAACCCGCGACCCCATGCGTGACAGGCATGTATTCTAACCAGCTGAACTACCGCACCAGTTTCGTTTTGCGACGGCAAAGATAGATCTTTTTTTATTTCTACGCAACATCTTTCCTAAGAAAATTACAAAAAAAATTCACCTCTACCTTATCTACCCTAAACACAGGCTTTTACTATTTTCGTTCTCTCAAAACCGATACCCATGAATAACCAACAGAACTTTCAAAGCCAACCAAAGACTCGATTATACCTCAATCGTAAAAGCTATATATGATGATTTCCAAACTTTTATATAAAAAGAAAAGAGGTCTAGCATTATTTATCATTGGCTCAAACAGAATATTTGTAAGGTTTGATATCTTCCCTATTGAGTTTGAGTATTTTGGTAAAGGTGGTGGTCGTTAATGGCAGTAGATCCACATACACTTAAACTTATTGCACAAGCAGTAATTAGTCAAATAACAGATGAAGAAAAAAGGCAAAGACTAATAATAGGGATTATTATTGCTATTGTTATTATGGTATTTATAATTTTAATTCCTATTTTTGCAATTACATCTACTATTGATACAATTAAAAGCTTTTTTGGTTTTGGAGAAGATGGAAAAGCAACAGACGATTCTTATTATTCATTAGTTGAAATGCACGATACCTATGCTCCTACTCCTCAAATTGGAGAACTTGAATACAATGGTACTTTTCCTATGCCAGTTCAAAATGCAACTGTTACAAGTGAATTTGGATCTAGAGTACATCCTGTTACAGGAAAACAAAGCTTTCATACAGGAATTGATTTAGCAGGAGCTTGGCATTCAAATATTACAGGTGTTGAAAAAGGAAGTATTGTATTTGCAGGAGTACAACAAGGTTATGGAAATTGTGTTGAAATAAAACACACAACGGAAAGTGGTACTACATATTATACTTTTTATGCTCATTTAGCAAGAATTGATGTTGTGGAAGGACAAGAAGTTGAACAAGGCACAATCATAGGA
>OERL01000284.1_pt1 | contig 11238 bp, 10 predicted proteins | sample 1539981 | NCBI WGS metagenome assembly OERL01 (sample SAMEA3891867, study PRJEB23780) | metagenome | biome: terrestrial biome; feature: animal house; material: Caecal content | place: Italy | collected 2015-05-05
AAAGTAATCTGCGCCGCCCTCTCGGCGAACTCCGCAAGTCGCGCCGCCGTGAATCCGTCGGAGAAAAATTCCGCCGCTTCCTCGGTCTCTTTCCTCGTCATAGCGCGACATTCCGAAAGCACCTCGGCAGTCAGCGGCAACCCCAGACAAGGCGTGCGCGTCGCTCCGCTCTGTCGCGCTCCGAGGATTTCACCCGCTCCGCGCAATTCGAGGTCGCGCTCGGCTATTCTGTCTCCGTCGGTTTCGGTCACCAGCACGTCCAGGCGCCGCAGGGCGCGTTCGGTCGGGTGCTTTACGTGCAGAAAACAGTACGCCGAGGAACCGTCCCGCCCCACTCTGCCTCGCAACTGGTGCAAGGAAGCCAGTCCGAAACGGTCGGCGGCAAGCACGCACATAATCGAAGCGCGGGTATCGACCCCCACCTCCACCACGCTGGTCGCAACGAGCAAGGACAATTCTCCGCGGGTGAAAGCGCTCATCGTTTCCCGTTTTTGCTCGGCATTCATTCTGCCGTGGAGAACGGCGTACGAGACGCCCTCGAGCCGCGCGGAATACGTTCCGACAAAACTCTCCACCGACAAGGTTTCGAAACCCTCGCTGTCGCGTATGCTCGGACAAACGATGAACGCCTGTTTGCCCGCATTGCATTCCCTTGCAACATAATCGACGAGGTCGGGAAGTTTTGCGTCGGTCACGGTGCGGGTGATTATGTCGGTCGCCGCGTCCTCGCGTTTCTTTATGCGGGAAACTGCAATGTCGTCGTAAAGCGCGAGGGCAAGCGAACGCGGTATCGGCGTGGCGGTAAGAGTCAGCACGTCTTCGGCGCCCTTGTTCTGAAGTTCCGCGCGTTCGGCTACGCCGAATTTATGCTGTTCGTCTATCACCGCAAGAGCGAGGTCACGGAATCCCACGCGCTCGGAGAGCAACGACTGCGTGCCGAACACGACGGAAATCCCGCCGTCCGCAAGCCCCGCAATCAACTCTTCCGCTTCCGCTTTAGGGGTCGACGAGGTAAGCAGCCCGAAGCGTATGCCCGCCTTATCCGCAAGTTTTCCGAACTTTCCCGCGTGTTGCGCCGCCAGAATTTCGGTGGGCGCCATAACCACGCATTGCCTGCCCGATTGTGCCGTCGCATAAGCCGCGAAAAACGCGGCAAGCGTCTTGCCGCTGCCCACGTCGCCGCTTACCACGCGCGCCATTTTACGGCCCGACAGGAGGTCTGACAGTATGTCGCGGAAAGAGGCGGTTTGGGATTCGGTAGGAACTACGTCCAGAAGCGACACATAGTCGTCGACGACGGTTGGCGCAAGAGCGTAGCGAGACACACGCGCCGAGTCTCCTCTGTTCACCGCTTTTCTGTATGTGGCAACGCCCGCCGCCAAATCGTACGCGGCAAGGAATTTCACCGCCTCTCCGACGTCGTCGGTGGCAGAGGGGAAATGCACCGTACGGAGCGCCTCCAGCACCTTTCGCGCAGATTCCGAGGCTTCCGCATTTGCTATATCGAACGCCCCTTTCACTATCTTTACGAAAGAATTGCGGCCGATTAGCCCTTTGAGCGGATATATCGTGTAGATACCCTTGAGTTTGTCTCCGCCAACGCGCTCGAAAACGGGATTGACCAGAGCGGGAGTGCCCGCCTTTATTTTGCCCAAAAAGCGGTAAAATGCGCCTGTCTCGAACAGGTCGCGGTAATAGGGCTGATTGAAAAAAGTGACCGAAAAGGTCATTCCCCTGCCGTCAAGCCTGTCCTTCAGGCGTACGGAAAAACTCTTCTTGCCGCGTTTTGACGGTTCGGTGACGGACATAACTTCGCCTTCCAGAAGCGCGTATTCGCCGTCTTCCGCTTCGCGCAGGGGTACGGGACGTTTGAGGTCGGCGTAGGAAGACGGAAGAAAAAACAAAAGTTCGCGCACGCTCCCGATACCGAGCGTCGCGAACTTAGCGAGGGTCGCCTCCCCCACTCCCTTTACGAGAGAAAGGTCGTTCATTCTGCCGCCAGAATGTAATAGTAATGCGGTTGACCGCCGTAGTAAACCATAACCTCGACGTCCTCGTGCTCCGCGCTTATCTTTTCGACAAGACGTTCGGCTTCGGTCTCGGTCACGTCGTTGCCGTAATACACGGTCAGGATTTCGGCGTCGCCCGAAAGCAATTTATCGGCGCAAGTGCACGCCACTTCCTGAACGGAAGCGCCCTTTGCGACTATATTCTTGGCGTTTATGCCGATTATGTCCCCCTCTTTGACGGAAAAACCGTTCATACGCGTGGAGCGCACGGCGTGAGTGATTTCCGCCGTCCTTATGCCGGAGAAAGCGTCTTTCATCGCCGCTTCGTTGTCCTCGGGAGTGGCATCGGGAGAAAACGCCAGCGCGGCGGAAATTCCCTCGGGCATATTACGGGTGGGAATGACGTGCACATTGACGTCGGCAAGTTCCTTGGCCTGCTCCGCAGCAAGAATGATGTTGGAGTTGTTCGGCAGGACGAAAACGTCTTTCGCCTTGGTGTTGTTCACGGCGTTGAGAATGTCGTAGACGCTGGGGTTCATCGTCTGTCCGCCCTCAATGGTGACATCCACCTGCAAGTCGTGGAAAATGGCGTCCATACCGTCGCCCGCACAAACGGAAACCATAGCGTACGGCTTCAGTTCGACGGGTTTAGTCTCTTCTTTCTCGCGCGCGGCGACGATTTTGCGGTGCTGCTCCATCATATTCTCGATTTTGATACCGTCGAGTTCGCCGAGTTTGAGCGCGGCTTTGATTGCGCAATCGGGATTGTTGGTGTGGACGTGCGTTTTGATGAGGTCCAGGTCTCCGATAACGAGCACGCAATCGCCTATCGTGGTGAGATAGTCGCGGTAGCGGTCGATATCCGACACGGTGCATTCGCTCTTGACGTGCGTAATGAAAAACTCCGTGCAATAGCAGAAAGTGATGTTTTCGTAGTCATTGTCGGTGGAGACGTAACGACGCGCCTCCTCGGCCTTGCCGATGGGGGGAGCCGTTTTTGTGGCGTCGATGACCTTGATTTCCTTTCCCGTGAGGGCGGCGTACATACCTTCCGCCATAGTCACGAGACCGCGCCCGCCCGCGTCCACCACACCGGCTTTGGCTAGCACCGGGAGCATTTCGGGAGTGCGCATAAGAATGGCTTCGCCTGCCGCTATCACCTCCGCAAAGAAATCCTCGAATTCGAGTTTGCGTTTGCGGCAAAGTGCGGAAGCCGTCTCCGCCATAATGCGGACAACGGTGAGAATGGTGCCCTCTTTGGGTTTCTGCACCGCGCCGTAGGCTATCTCGGTACCCTTGCGGAAAGCGTTTGCGAAATCCTCGGCGTCGGCGACCATTTTCGCGTCGAACGCCACGGCAAAACCTTTGAGAATCTGAGAAAGAATGACGCCGCTGTTGCCGCGAGCGCCGTGCAAAGCGCCCTTGGAAAACGCAGTGGCTATCTCGCCGAGGTCACCCGTCGAAACGGAATTGGATTCCCTGAGCGCCGAAGCCAGGGTCAGCGACATATTTGTGCCCGTATCCCCGTCGGGAACGGGAAAAACGTTGAGTTCGTCAATCACGGGGCGGTTTATCTCCAACGCTCTCACGCCGCCCGCGAGCATACTCTCGAATATTTTTCCGTCTATGTTCTTCATTTAATTACCCGTCACACCCTTATGCCGACGACATTGACGTTCACGTGCTTAACTCTCATACCCGTGAACACTTCGAGATTGAATCTCACGCAATCGGCTATGGATTTCTTTACGGCTTCGATGTTCACCCCGACCTTCAAAATGACAAAAACCTCAATGTATATGAGGTTGTCGACGGTGGCGACCTTGACTCCCCTGCCCAGCCTGTGCTTTCCCCAGAGGTGTCCGATATTGTCGCTGAATCGGCGGGAGACCATTTCGACTACGCCGTAGCACTCGCTTGCCGCCTGGCTTGCGACCGCCGCGACCGCCTCGTCGGAGATGGAAATCTTGCCGAACTTGTTGGATGTGGTCAGAGACATACGTTACCTTTTGCTAAATTCTACTATATGCAGTGATAATTTGCAACCGATTGAATAATTTTGCCCTCAATCGGTTGCCAAACGCAAAACTATTTGATAATATAGTCGCGTTGTTACAGGAGGTGACACTATGTCCAGAGTTTGCAGCGTTTGCGGAAAAGGAAGAATGAGCGGCAATCAGGTCAGCCATTCCAACAGAAAAACCAGGCGTTCGTGGGCTCCCAACGTTCAGAAGGTCAAGGTCAAGACCACGACCGGCGGCGTCGAGGAAGTCTATGTGTGCACGCGTTGTTTGCGCTCCGATAAAATCGACAGAGCGTAATTGATTTTCGGTTTATGACGAAATCGCCCGTCTTGTGACGGGCTTTTCTTTTGCTTCGGACAGGTTATCCCCCGCCCCTCACGGCGTCGGAGCGTCGACGCGGCGTTCGGACGCGCGAAGCAATTCAGTCTTTATCGGACTTGCTTTCTTCGGCGGACTTTTCTTCGTCAGGCACCTGCTGCACGTTGGCAGTATCGGTCTTCCCGACGCAATCGACGCGCTTTTTCTTGCGCGCAAACAGTTTGAAAAACGGTCTCAGGAATTTCGGAGTTTTTACGCACACAATCTTCATTTCACCCTCCCACTCGCCTACAGTCTATGACGTTCGGAGGTCTTTGGTTACTCCCGGCAAAACAAAACCCGACGGGACTCCCGTCGGGTTTTCCTGTCAGACGTATTTGCTCGGGCGATTCAGCGAAGAATATACGTGCGGCAAATGCGCGCAATCTGAGTGTTGTCGATAATGCTCGGGATTTCGCCTATGCTGCCGTACACGAAGAAGGGCACGTTCGCCGTGCTGTGGGAACCCTTGGTGAACATCTTGTCGGAAAGTTCCTCACCGCTTTCGCCGTTGTACTGCAATCCGCCCGTCTCGTGGTCTGCGGTGGCAATCACGAGCGTGTCGCCCATTTCCTCGGCGAGTTGCACCACGGCTTTTATCGTATTGTCGTAGGCAACGAGATGCTCCAGCATTCCCGCCATATCGTTGGAATGACTGCGTTTGTCGATGTGAGACTCCTCAATCATAAGGAAGAAACCGTTTTCGCTCTTTGCGGCGAGATATTGCATAGCAAATACCGAAAGTTCCGCAAGAGTGGGTGCCGCGTCGGTGCCGTCGGAGGTGGAAACGTCGGCAAAAGCGCCCCAGATTTTGTCGGAATCCGCGCTGAGTGCGGAGGCGGAGGTGACATAGTCGTAACCGTTTGCGGCAATGTCAGCCGCATAATCGTCGTAGAAATCCTTTGCGCCGCCGAGGAAGAGGTCTATGCCGCCGGCCAACTGGTCGCGGGTGATTTCGTCGGTGCTGTTGCGGTTGAACACGTGTGCCGAGAATCCCGCGGGGGTGGCTCCCTTGACGCCCTCGGAGGCGATGACGCCCGTCGCCATACCCTGCTCCATAGCGTATTCGGTGTTGGACTTCAAATCCTTTCCGAGATACTGCGCTATCATACCGTTGTCGGTCTTCTGTCCCGTAGCGAGCGCAGTTGCCGCAGCCGCGGAATCCGTGGGGCCGATTATCGTCCTGCTGTAGGTGGTTGCTTCGCCGGAAACAACCGCCGCGCTCTCCATAAACAACCGTTCAACCCCCAGATAGGCGCGCGCAGCCGCTATGTGATTGAATCCCATTCCGTCGCCGATGAGAAGAATGACGTTTTTGTAATTGCCCGCGACGGTAAGGTCTTCGATGGAATTTATCTCGACGGCTCTCGCAACGGCGAGCCCCGCGAAAACCAAACCCGTGACAAGCACTGCGCACAGCAAAACGATGAGTGCGATTTTTATCGGTTTTTTTATCTTTTTCTTTTCTGCGGTTTCGCTCATAATTTACACCTCGGCGACGTTTCGCCTACTAAAATTTAACACGGATTGCGCTTGCAGGCAAGAAAAATCCGAAAAGCCGAAGCGGAACGGCAAAACCCGTTCCGCTCGTCACCGTACATTGCGCAGTAAGCGCGCTAATCCTCCGCCTCCAGATAAAAACTCACGGGACGGAAACCGTCGTTGCAGGAAATCATAGCCGAACGGGGATTTTTCATCCAGCCGTCGAAGAAATTGCCTTCGCCGCGCGAAAGCGCCTCGACGAAAGGTCGCATACTCTCCCACGCGCTCTCGCAAAGCCCGTCGGGTTTTGCGCCGCCGACGGACAGGAAAACCTGCCCCGTCTCAACGTCGCAAGCGTGTTCGATAGGATTCTCGTACCGCTCCATCAAATCGCGGTATTCGGCTTTCCTGACAACGGTAATTCTGCAGTTTTTCATACGTTTCACGCCGTTGCGGCGCGGATTGCGGAGATAAGTTCCGTGTTGGCGGTGAAGTTTTCGGTGCGCAGCCCCTCGCCCCACTTCTCCAGCATTTCGTCGAAGGAATCGGCGGTGCTGTCGGCGACGGGAAGGTCGGCGTAATAGAGGAACCAGTTGCCGTTATAGCCCTTGCCGCCCTTGTAGGTCCACGTTGTCCAGTTCACGCCGTAGGTTTCGCATATCTCTATGCCCTCTATGTTGCTGAACTCGCCGACATACACTGCGACGTCGCGTTTTGCAGCGTAATTGGCAAGATAAGCCGCGTAACTTCTGAAGTCGTCCGTATTGTCGTACAGGTGAACCTGATACATCATATTGGTCCAGCCCGATTCGCGGGGGTCGGGCAGATTGTAGACTTTCCAGATTCCCTCCACCGTGATGACGTGGTTGTCGTCCACCTCGCGGATAGCCTTTATCATTCTGTCGTACACGGCGTTATACTCGCTCCAACTCCTGGGGTCGGTGTATACGTTTCTGTACTCGGGACGGTCGGCGAACGCCTCGTCGTTGTTGTGCGGCTCGTTCATAATGTCGTAGGCGGCGACTGTGCGGTTGTTTTTGTAACGCTCGGCGATTGCCACCCACAATTTTTCCATAGCGTTCTGACAGGCTTCGTCACTGTATATCTTGTTGATACCGATTCCGCCCGTGCTGTGATTGAAACTCTGACCGCCGGGAACCCCGTGCATATCGAGAATGACGTACATATCCCGCTCTGCCGCTTCGGCAATCACCCAGTCAAGCCGCTGAAACCCCGGAATCTTGTTGAGATTGGAATTGAGCCACGTGCCGCTGTCGTCGGACATAAAGTTGCGGTACCAGAACGGCACGCGCACCACGTTGCACCCCATACCGGCTATGATATCCAGGTCGTATTCGGTTATCCAGTTGTCCTGATAACTCTCGAACAGCGCGTCAATCTGGACTTGCGTGAAACCGCGTTCGGTCAGCGCCTCTATCGTGTCTAGATTGCCCCATTCGTTATCCTCTCCGTTCACGGGACACATCCAGCATTCCTGAATGAGCCAACCGCCGAGATTGACGCCGCGGAGCGTTACGACTTCGCCGTAACCGCCGACTTTCAGAAAACCGTCCTCGCCCACCACGAGTTGACCGACCACTTTCCCCTCTTCCTCTTTTTCGGGAAGCGTGGGAATCACGATTTCGTATTTGTCGGAATCGTCGGACGCGGGCGGGTCTCCGCCGCACGCCCAAAGGCAGAAACAGGCGGCGCACAGCACCGCAATCAGCAGAAAACAGATAACAAGTTTCTTTTTCATAACTCCCCCCAATGCAAAAAAACTTATTGTCTATAACAAACGAGCGACAAATCCGTCCGTCGCACGGTTTATCCGTAACATCTGAGCAACAAAACTACCGTTTTCGCGTCTTTTATCCTCCCGTCACGCACCATTGCGAGAGCCTCTTCGGGCGTGTACCATTCCGTTGTGAGGAATTCGCCTTCGTCCGGGTGACTTTCACCGCGGCGCACTCCCTCCGCCCTGAACAGATACAGCCTTTCGTTTGTGTAGCCCGGCGTGGGATATATCTCCCCCACGGATACGAATCTGTCCGCGACAAGCCCCGTTTCTTCGGACAGTTCCCTCTCCACGGTACGGACCGGAGCCTCTCCCCTCTCCAGTTTACCGGCGGGAACCTCCAATATTTCCTCTCCGTACGGATAGCGGAATTGCCTCACGAAAGCGATTTTCCCGTCGTATTCGGCAAGCACGGCGGCACCGCCGGGGTGTTCCACCATTTCACGCACGCAGGGTTTGCCGTCGGGAAGTCGGGCGTCGTCGCGCCGAACCTTCAGGATTTTGCCGTCGTACACGTATTTCTTCTCAACCGTCGTTTCTGTCAGTTTCATATCCGGCGTTACTCTCTTTAAAGATATTACTGTCGGTAACCGCTTGCGATTACCTCTCCGCTCACATTTAATGCTTAAGTGCGATTGAGTTTCCGCGGCGCAACCGCACGCAATCCCTCTTCAATATATACAATATCACTTATCAAGGGCAAAGGCAATACCCCCTTTTTCGGGACGTCCGTAACGTCCCTTCACGGTTTTGAGCAAAACAACGAACCCGACGACGGCGGACGCAAACGAAAACGCCCCGCTCGGAGCGGACGACGCACTCCGTCCTACAAAAAAACCCGAGCGCGGCTCGGGTCGAATAACAACAATATTACGCGCGCTTGTTTTCTTCCGATTGCGTTCAGAACTCGTAATCGACCGACACGCTCTTCTCCACTACGGAATGAACGTGTTTTTTGACCACCGAAACGTGATATTCGTTTTTCTGATAATTCGCCATATCCTCGAAAGAGTCGAAGACGACTTCCAGCACCATATCGAAACTGCGCGGACTGTGCAGGACGTCGGCACCCGCCGCAAGACTTTTTACCTCGGGCACTCTTCCTATCATAGACTCGAATACCGCCTTGGTTTTTGCTATTGTCTCTTCGTCGGGGTTTGCGAACTTGTAACAAACTATGTGCTTGACCATAAATTCCTCTTCATCGTACGTTTTTTAAATCATAACCCATATCGCCGTTTTTTTCAACTTCCCTGCTCAAAGTGAAAATATTGTCCGATATGACAAGTCGCGAGTGCAAAAACGATATTGTTGTGTTAGCATATAAGCGTGAAAATCGGAGGATAAAATTATGAAATGCGGTTTTGATTTCGTCTACAAAGTCAACGGCACGCGGAAGCGAACCGACAATCCCGTCAACGATGATTTTTCCGTATCTGTCGTTGAAAGCGAAAAACTCGTCAAAGTCACGCTGAAACCCCGCGCCGCGGTGGAATTCGAGAAGTTTGCAATCGTAATGCCTTTCGAATTCGGAAAAGACGAGCGCATATTCACAAACGGATATCAAAGTTGGACGGTTACGAAAGAATATGCTCCCGACGGCAAAATGGACGAATTCCGTCCCCGATTCCTCGGCTTTCCCAAGAGCAAATACAAATTCCTCGGGCTTTACGCCGCAGGCGATTTGTACTGGCACGATTATCCCGAGCAAAACGGAGTTTTCTACGGTTATTCCTACGGCTATGTGAGAAAGGACAGGGACATACGTCTCATCGGCTCGCTCTCCGAAAAATCAGGCTACACCCTCATAACCTACAACACGAACAACTGCACCGTGACAATGGAAAAAGATCTCGAGGGCGTGCTTTTCGACAGTGAAAAAGTCGTTCTCGAAATTGCCACCCTGAATGGAGACTATGACGCGGTTTTCGACGAGTACTTCGCTATGATGAACATCGCGAAGCCTCGGGTCAAGAGAAGTTGCGGCTACACCACCTGGTACAACTACTATGAGGCGGTGACCGAAGAAATCGTTGTCCGCGACCTTGAGGCGATGTCGAAAATCGACACCAAAATCGACATTTTCCAGATAGACGACGGGTATCAGCGCACCGTGGGCGACTGGCTCGAAATCAAAGAAGACAAGTTCCCCCGCGGAATGAAATACATCGTGGACAAAATCCACTCCACCGGTATGCTTGCGGGGCTTTGGCTTGCGCCGTTCGGCGTGACGCCTAAATCTCACATATATAAGCAGCACAAGGACTGGCTCGCCAGGGACAAAAAAGACAAGTGCCGCTATGCGGGCGCAAACTGGGGCGGCTTCTATCCCCTGGACATATACAACGCCGAAGCGCGGGCTTACATCAAAAAGGTTTTCGACGTCGTGCTCAACGAATGGGGCTTCGATATGGTCAAACTCGACTTTCTGTACGCCTGTTGTATGTATCCTATGCACAACAAGAGCCGCGGAGAAATTATGTGCGACGCTATGGACCTCATTCGCGAATGTTGCGGCGATAAAATCGTCCTCGGCTGCGGCGCTCCCCTTGCCCCGTCCTTCGGCAAAGTCGATTTTATGCGCATAGGCGCGGACATAGGTCTGAAGTGGAGCAACAAACCTATGCACCGCGAGGACGTTTCCACGCAGCACGCCCTGCAGAACACCATTTTCAGACGTCACCTCGACGGAAGAGCGTGGCTCAACGACCCCGACGTTTTCATTCTCCGCGACAACAACGTCAAAATGACCCTCAAAGAACGCGAAATAGTCGCCGACATCAACAGCCTTTGCGGCAATCTCCTGTTCGTCTCGGACTTCGTTGCCGATTACACCGAGGAAAAGAAAAAGATATTCGTCGAAACGGTAACAAGGTCGAAAGCCGAAATCGTGATGGCGCGTTTCGTCACCGATTCGGTCATCAGTATCGACTACACCGTCGACGGCAAAAACGGCAATCTCACTTTCGACCTCAAACGCGGCATACGCCTCTGAGGGTATGATTGCAGTAGGACATTTCCGCTTTTGCGAGGAGCGAAAACAACTCCGCCCCACGCTCACCACGCGGCACCCCCATCTCCGTTTGCTTACAACATCGAAAAAGGCAGCAACCGTGACGGTTGCTGCCTTTGCTTTGGCGGAGAAGATGCAACGTAAATCGAATGGCTATTTTGTGTTTTCGATGCTCTCTTTTAACTTATCAAATTTCTTTTTGCGTTCGCTTTGTTCTATCTCTAAAAACGCAAGCAAACACATTTGATATGTTTCGTCGTACCACTCTTCGATCTGCTGAGGCGTCATTTCACTAACATATTTTTTGTAGTTGCCCTTATCGGAGCAATCAATATTGTTGTGCCGTATGTTCAGATTATTGAACAGATAAAACAAATCTTTTTTCAATGACGGATTGATACTGTTAAGGATCTTTTCTTTAGGCTCTAATAAGCTCGCATACTTTAACAGGATTTCTTTTTTGCCTTCAACATTACCGCGCATGGAATGATGGTTATAATATATCGTTTTATATGACAAATCTTTGTCCTCAATTATTTCCGATACGGCTATAGC
>OERL01000286.1_pt1 | contig 11229 bp, 12 predicted proteins | sample 1539981 | NCBI WGS metagenome assembly OERL01 (sample SAMEA3891867, study PRJEB23780) | metagenome | biome: terrestrial biome; feature: animal house; material: Caecal content | place: Italy | collected 2015-05-05
TTCTGTTTTATGTAGCTGCCGGTAGCGGATACAGCCCCGAATTGTCTGCGCCCTAAATGTTAAGTATCTATGTCCATGTATTGTTTTAAGCAGAGGGAATGTGATAAGATATGATAAAATTAAGAAAATCTTAAGAAGGAAGCGGCGGATATGGACAAACATGTGATAGAGGAACGTCGGGAAAAAGTTGTGAAATATCCGAAACGCGGCAGACAGAGCAGAGTCAGGGCGCATGTCAGAAAAGGAGGCGTCCTGCTTCTTATTTCTATGGTATTTATCTGTGCGGCGGACGGCTGCGTAGGACGTACAGCCGGGGAAGAGCAGGGGGCAGATGGCTCTTTACAGGGGGTGTCCGGTTATGGAGATGAGGCTTCTGAGCCAGCAGCGCAAATAACGGATACTGATGAGATCCCTTTTGTAAATATCCTGGAGGCGGACAGCGCGGAACTGACCATTACATGGGATGGAATGACTGCAAATAATCTGTCAGAGATAGAAACAATAGAGGCAGAGATCGCGACAGCTGTCGATGCTTTTAGCGCTGAGGGCTATTCTACGGGATTTCTCCTCTACGATCTGAACAGCGGAGGAGGCGTGAGTTATCATGCAGATGAGACTTATTACAGTGCAAGCACGATAAAAGGTCCCTATGTCGCATGGCTCGTGCAGGCACATCCGGAGACGGCAGACACCCTGTATGGCACGATTGAGAACACGCTTCAGTGGTCCAGCAACGAGGATTACGAGAGGCTGATTACTTCATACGGGTACACAGAATTTAACAGCTGGGCAGACGGACTGGGATGTCAGAATATAGCTATAACCGACGAGTGGTATACTTCGGTCAATGCACGGGATTTTGCCGTGCTCTGGAGTTCCATGTATGATTACTTTTTATCAGAGACATGCAATACGGCTGTCAGAGATCTGTACAGCGGCACTCTGTCCTCTGCAATTTATGAAACGCTCGGAGGGCAGTATATTGTGTACTCGAAAGCAGGCTGGATCGGCGAAGGCCTGGGGACGTATTACAATGTGCAGAATGATGCGGGAATTGTAATGAAAGGGGAGGATCCGTACGTGCTTGTTGTATTGAGCGACGCGTACGGGCAGATGGACCTGCTGGACCATCTGGTGGCGGTACTGGACATGGCGCATACGAGCTTGACGGAATATTGATTGACAGGAGCGGGTCATCGAAGGAAGAGCGGCGGAAAAGCTTGAAATTCGGGATACAAAAAAAGCCGGGATGGAATCACCGGCTGAGAAAAGAGGAAATATATATGAAAAAGCATTACTGCTTTGTTTGCCTATAATATAACCTGAATTTGTGAGCAATATGTGTTGAATGTATAAAAAACAAGTTAATAATTAATAAAAGAAGAATAATGGTCAACCGTCTGTGTGTGTGTTAAAATAGGAAGCGGACAAACACAATAACATGGAGCGGTAGTATGGATTATTTATATAAAAAGCTGAAAGATTATGCTTCATCGGATTATTATGGATTTCATATGCCGGGGCACAAGCGCAGCAGCGATCTGACAGGCGCGGAGCTTCCCTATGATATTGATATTACAGAGATTGAAGGGTTTGATGACCTGCACCATGCGGGCGGGATCCTGAAACAGGCGCAGAACAGAGCTGCGTCTGTTTATCGTGCGGAGGAAACCCATTATCTGATCAACGGAAGCACCGTGGGCATACTGAGCGCGGTGCTCGGCTGCACGAGGCGGGGAGAACGGATACTGATGGCGCGAAATTGTCACAGATCAGTGTATAATGCAGTGCTTCTCAATGAATTGGAGCCGGTCTATATCTATCCTGAACTTCTGGACGGAACGGAGCTGAATGCGCAGCTGTCGCCTGAAAAGACAGCCCTGCTGCTTGAGGAGAATCCGGATATCAAGGTCACTGTCATCACATCGCCGACGTATGACGGTGTTGTTTCTGATGTGAGAAGCATTGCGGACCTCGTGCACGCAAGAGGCGGCATACTCATTCTGGATGAAGCGCACGGAGCGCATTTCGGATTTCATCCGGATTTTCCGGAGAATGGAAATGTACAGGGCGCGGATGTCGTCATACACAGCCTGCACAAAACACTTCCGGCGCTGACGCAGACTGCCCTCCTGCATATGAACGGAACGAGAGTGGACAGAAAACGTGTGCGCAGGTATCTGCATATGCTTCAGTCCAGCAGTCCTTCCTATGTGCTCATGGCGGGAATCGATGAATGCGTCCGTGCGCTGGAAGAAAGACACAAAGACATATTTGAGCGGTACACACAGCTTCTGAGACAGACAAGAAAAAGACTGAGCAAGCTTCAGAACCTGAAGCTTGTTGACACAGAGCATTATGATATATCTAAGATTGTAATCTCCGCAGCAGACTGCGTGATGAAAAAGGGAAAAGAAATAAAAAAATTTACTGGAAAAGATTTATATAATGTTTTGAATGAAAAATATTTACTGCAAATGGAAATGGCAGCAGCTTCTTATATGATTGCCATGACATCTCCGGCAGATACAGAGGAAGGAATGGACAGACTGGTATCTGCGCTGACTGAAATTGACGGAAAACTTGCAAAAGCAGATAGAGATGAAGGAAATAATGCGCAGACATATAAAAGAACGGTGCAGGGCGCTACAGCTGCCGCGCCAGAAAGCCGGAGTGAAGAGTGGACGGAGAATAAACAGATATATATGCCTGCGCAGGCGGTGCGTCTGAAGGAAGAGGCCAGGGTGAGGATGGAGAATGACCGCAATGCTGCCGGAAGCCGCGGAGGAAATACAGAGTATGTTTCTCTGTCGGGATGTGCGGGGAGAGTGGCGCTGGAATATGCTTATATCTATCCGCCCGGAATCCCGCTGACTGTCCCGGGAGAGAGAATTTCCGAAGGGACGGCGGATCAGATGCAGAAATATGAAGCCGCAGGGCTGCAGATCGAAGGGACAGAGCTGCGGGGGGAGATCGAGGTACTGACCAATGGGTAAGATTTATTATGTGATGGGGAAGAGTTCTTCCGGAAAAGACACGATTTATAAAGAACTGCTGAAGAGGCATCCGCAGTTCTGCACGATCGTGCCGTATACGACCCGGCCGATCCGGGAAGGAGAGCGCGACGGAGTGGAGTATTACTTTGTGGATGCGGATCGTCTGCGCGAGATGCAGGAAGCAGGACAGGTGATCGAGGTGCGCTCCTACAATACAAAATGCGGGGTATGGACATATTTCACAGCGGATGACGGGCAGATAAGCCTGGAAGAGCACGATTATCTGGTCATCGGGACGCTGGTGTCCTATCAGGCGCTCAGGAAATATTTCGGCGGGGAAAAGATCGTTCCTGTCTATATCGAGGTGGATGACGGACTCCGCCTGTCCCGGGCCATCGAGCGGGAGCGCAGGGAGGAAGAACCCAAATATGCGGAATTGTGCAGAAGGTTCCTGGCGGACGCGGAAGATTTCTCGGAAGAGAATCTGGCTGTGGCAGGGATTACGAGACGGTTCGAGAACAGGGATCTGTGTGAGTGCCTCTCAGAGATTGAAGATTATATCCGGGAGCAGACAGGCAGTGCGTCTGGAAACTAATGGGGTGTGACTTTGCATGATAATGTGCTATACTAAAAAAAGTCTAGCCCTTTATGCCGGAGATGTAGTACAATAGACTGTATACAGAATATACAGCATAGAGTTCCGCTAAGAGTAAATTCACATATGGCAGGTGACAGAGATGAGTAGTTTTAAAGATGTAGTCGGACATAAAAATATTATCAAATATATTCAGAATGCGGTGACAGCTGACGCGGTCTCCCATGCATATATCCTGAACGGCGAGAGAGGGTCAGGGAAAAAGCTGCTCGCCAATCTGTTTGCTATGAGCCTTCAGTGCCAGAACAGGGATGAGGACGGGGATGCCTGCGGGAAATGCCAGTCATGTAAGCAGGCTCTGAGCGGAAATCAGCCTGACATTATCCGGGTCACTCATGAGAAACCTAACACGATCAGTGTGGATGACATCCGCGTGCAGGTCAATGATGATATTGTGATCCGCCCGTACAGCAGCAGATATAAGATCTATATTATTGCAGATGCGGATCTCATGACCGTGCAGGCTCAGAACGCACTCCTCAAGACGATCGAAGAACCGCCCCAGTATGCGGTGATCATGCTTCTTACGGAGAATGCGGACACGCTCCTGCCTACCATACGGTCCAGGTGTGTGATGATGAAGCTGAGAAATATCAAGGATCAGCTTGTCAAGAAATATCTCATGGAACACATGGAGATCCCGGATTATAAAGCTGATGTATGCGTGGCATTTGCCCAGGGAAATATGGGCAAGGCGATCATGCTTGCGAATTCCGAATATTTTAACGAGATCAAGGAAGAAGCGGTACACCTTCTGCGGAATATCGATGATATGACCGTGCCGGACCTGATGGACGCGGTAAAGCGGTGCATGACATATAAACTGGAGATCAATGACTATCTGGATATTATTGCGATCTGGTACAGGGACGTGCTCATCTATAAAGCGACAAAAAGCGTGGACCGTGTCGTCTTCTCTGATCAGATGAAATATATCAGGGAAAGAGCGAGCAAGAGCTCTTATGAAGGGATAGAGAACATTCTGGATGGGATCGAGAAAGCCAAATCAAGGATGAAAGCGAATGTTAATTTTGAACTGACTATGGAGCTGCTCTTACTGACAATAAAGGAGAACTGATAAAATGACAAAAGTGATCGGAGTTAGATTCCGGACAGCGGGGAAGATCTATTTCTTTGCTCCGGGGAAGTTTGAGATAAAACAGGGGGACAACGTGATCGTTGAGACTGCCCGGGGCGTGGAGTTCGGACGCGTGGTGAGCGGCCCCAAGGATGTGAAGGACGAGGATGTGGTGCAGCCGCTGAAGTCCGTGATCCGGCTGGCCACTGACCAGGACCGCAAAACTGTAGAAAAAAACAAGCAGAAGGAAAAAGAAGCATTTAAGATCTGTCTTGAAAAAATCCGTAAACACAAGCTGGAAATGAAGCTGATCGACGTGGAGTATACGTTTGACGGGAATAAGATCCTGTTCTACTTTACGGCAGACGGGCGGATTGATTTCCGCGAACTGGTAAAGGACCTGGCAGCAGTCTTCCGGACAAGGATCGAGCTCCGTCAGATCGGCGTCCGTGACGAGACGAAGATCCGGGGCGGGATCGGCATCTGCGGGCGGCCTCTGTGCTGCAGCACATATCTGACTGAATTTTCGGCGGTCTCTATCAAGATGGCAAAGGAGCAGAATCTTTCGCTGAACCCGACGAAGATATCCGGCGTGTGCGGAAGGCTTATGTGCTGTCTTACAAATGAAGAAGAAACCTATGAGGTGCTCAACAGCCAGCTTCCCTCTGTGGGGGATACTGTTACCACGAAAGAGGGCCTGACAGGCACAGTACATTCTCTGAGTGTCCTGCGCAGACTGGTGAAGGTTGTGGTAAACCTGGAGAATGATGAGAAAGAGATCCGGGAATATCAGGCGGACGAGCTGAAATTCAAGCCCCGCAGGAAGAAACAGAAGATCTCAAAGGAAGAGATGAAGAAGCTGGCGGCACTGGAAAAAGGAGAAGGAGCGTCAAAGTTAAATGACAAGTGAAACACGCGCGTCTCTGATCAAGCCAGGAGAGCGCCTGGATGATCTTCAGCTGAACGGGCTGGAGCTGATCCAGGATCCGAATAAATTCTGCTTTGGCGTGGATGCTGTCTTTCTCTCGGATTTTGTCAGGGTAAAGCCTGGGGAGACGGTGCTGGATATGGGGACAGGCAACGGAATTATCCCGGTCCTTCTGTCGGCAAAGACGCAGGGAAAGAAATTCACCGGTCTTGAGATCCAGCCGGATACTGCGGAGATGGCGCGCCGGAGCGTGCGCCTCAATCATCTGGAGGAACGGATAGAGATCGTAACAGGAGATATCAAAGAGGCGGCAGAGATATTTAAGCCGGCCTTTTTTGATGTAATTACAACAAATCCGCCTTACATGCCCGCGGAGCACGGACTGCGGAATCCGGACAGCGCCAGGGCGATCGCGCGGCATGAGGTGATGTGCTCCCTGGATGATATTTTAAGAGAAAGCATGCGGCTTCTGCAAGATAAGGGACGGTTCTATATGATCCACCGTCCTTTCCGGCTGACAGAGATTATGATCAAGATGAACCAATATAAGATCGAACCTAAAAGAATACAGTTTATCTACCCGTATATTGATAAAGAGCCGGCCATGGTGCTGATAGAGGGCGTGCGGGGGGCCAGGTCCAGGGTAACGGTAGAACCTCCCATTATTATCTATGACAGACCGGCTGAAGGACATAGACAATAACGGCAGGTCAGGAAGGAGGCGCTGAGTATGGCGGGGACGTTATATCTGTGCGCGACGCCGATCGGAAATCTGGAGGACATGACGTTCCGGGCAGTGCGCATTCTGCGGGAAGCGGATCTGATCGCCGCGGAGGATACACGCAACAGTGTGAAGCTGTTGAATCATTTTGAGATCCAGACTCCTATGACGAGCTATCATGAATATAACAAATACGACAAGGGAAGGAAGCTGGTGGAGAAGCTCCTTGAGGGGAAAAATATCGCGCTGATCACGGACGCGGGAACTCCGGGAATATCCGATCCCGGGGAAGAGCTGGTCCGTATGTGCCACGAGGCAGGGATCACGGTGACAGCGGTTCCGGGGGCAGCGGCCTGCATCACGGCGCTCACAATATCCGGGCTGCCTACAAGAAGGTTTGCATTTGAGGCATTCCTTCCGGCGGATAAAAAAGAGCGGGAGGCAGTGCTGGAGACCTTGGAAAAAGAACAGCGGACCATCGTGCTGTACGAGGCTCCCCATCGGCTGGTAAAGACGCTGAAGCTTCTCGCCGGGCGCCTGGGAGAGAGGCAGGTGAGCGTTTGCCGGGAACTGACCAAGCGTCATGAGACGGTGTATCGCGCATTGCTTCCCGAGGCGGCGGCATATTATGAGAAAAATGCTCCGAAAGGGGAGTGTGTTGTCGTGATCCAGGGGCTCAGCAGGGCGGAAATCGAAAGGGAAGAGAAAGCGAAGTGGGCGGATATGAGTATTGAAGAACATATGGAGCTTTATCTTTCACAAGGGCTGGACAAGAAAGAGGCCATGAAGAGGACGGCAAAGGACCGCGGGGTGCAGAAACGGGAAATCTATAATTACCTGAATGGCGGCAGATCAGCCGCGGATTGAGTCCGGCGGCAGATCGAAAGATATGCATAGCAGAATAGAAAAACAGACATCAGAGGCTATCTGATGTCTGTTATTTTTCCGTCTTTCATAAGCACGGTCTTTTTCTTAAGCCCGGTGGCTTCTTCCTGCTTGTTCGTCACATAGAGGACCGTGATCCCCAGCTCTTCATTGATCTCGAGAATATCGCCGAGCATTTCCATACGGCGCTCTTCGTCCTGGCGGGCGAAATCCTCGTCTACCAGAAGAACCTTGGGGCGGAATACAATGGCGCGGCTGAGAGCGACTCTCTGCCTGTCCGCGTCTGAGAGTGATCGGAGCTTTTTATCCAGGATATCCGTGATTCCGAAAAATCTTGCGGCTTCTTTTACCCGGCTGTCAATCACTGTGCGCGGGAGGTTGCGAAGACGCAGTCCCAGGGCGATATTATCATATGCATTGAAATGTCTGTACAATGTATAATTCTGGAACGCCATTGCCAGATGCCGGTCGCGCGGCAGCACGTCGTTCAGGAGCTCTTTGCCGAGATAGATCTTACCGGATGTAATGTCCTCTAGACCGCCGATCATGCGGAGGATCGTGGACTTGCCGCAGCCGCTCGGACCATGAAACACAACGAACTCGCCGTCCTCTATATGAAGATTTACATCATCTACGGAGACAAAACCATTGGGATAGGTCTTTGTCAAGTGTTCTAATGTCACGCTCGCCATAAAAACACCTCCATATATTGATTTAAAGGAGTCAATGCCGCTGACTCCTTTTATATTTTAGCATAAATACATTGCCCCGGCAAGGAAGACGCTTGCAGCAAGTCCGCCCAGGGTGGCAAGGAGCGCTCCGGCGAGCGTGTAGCGGGAATGCTTCACTTTTGCTGTCATGAAGTAGACGCTCATGGTGTAAAAAATGGTCTCTGTGCAGCACATGGAAATGGATGCGATGAGCCCCAGCCGGGAGTCTGTGCCGAATTCCTTGAAGATATCAAGAAGAAGCCCTGTTGCAGCGGAGGAAGAGAACATTTTTACAATCGTGAGCGGCACCAGTTCCCCGGGAAATCCTATATAGGCGGAAAACTGTCCGATGATCGATGAAAGAAAATCAAGAAATCCGGAGGCGCGCAGAATGCCCACGGCCGCCATAAGCCCGATGAGCGTGGGCATGATGCGGATTACCGTCAGAAAACCGCTTTTGGCGCCTTTGATAAAAGTTTCGTATACATTCACCTTTGCCAGAAGACCATAGGTGACAATGCTGAGCACAATAAAAGGAACGATAAAATTGGAGATATAAAGCAGGATCTGCAAAAGGCCCTCCGGAGAAATCTTGTAACTTATATGGAGTATATGCAGGAGTGGGAAAAAATATAAATTCAGTTCCGCCGGGCAGAGTGAGAATTCTAAATGCGAATGCATGCTCGCGTCGGATTTCAGCTGAAAAGTGGTGTGAGGAGGCGTGGAATATCACAGCGGGACGGTTCATAGGATACAATAAAGATATCTCAGGAGCGTTTATGCCGTCTTTTGTGTCTCGCTACATAAAATCCATTCAATCTTACAGAACCCATAGAATCTGCAGCATTGCAGCGCTGAGCATTGCAGCCGGGCTGCTGGCCGCCGGCTGTGCGGTGGAGACCGGTACAGACGAAAATGCAAGATTTGAGCAATATACGAGGGAATTGTTCTGCCGGGAAACCGCATCAAATACAGTGAGCCTTCACTATACGCTGAAAGAACCGGAAAAATACGGGATTACAGAGACTCCGGTGACATTCGGGAGTTTTGATATTGATGCGGAGGCTGTGAAAGCGTCATCTGAAAATATGCAGCAGGCCCTCCGGGGATTTAATTATGACGGCCTTGACACGCAGAATAAGCTTACTTATGATATTTTGAATTATCAGCTCAAAATGATGGAGAAAAGCGCGGACTATATGGTGTATGAGGAACCTCTCGGGCTGGTCAGCGGAGTGCAGACCCAGCTCCCGGTAGTTTTGTCAGAATACCAGTTCTATGACCGGCAGGATGTTGAGGACTATCTTGCGCTTCTTGAAACGACAGGAGATTATTTTGACAGCCTGATCCGGTTTGAAAATAAAAAGGCCCGGGAAGGGCTGTTTATGGCAGATTATGCGGCAGATACTGTGATCGACCAGTGCCGTGCCTTCCTTGATATGGGAGACGGGAACTACCTTTATTCTACATTTGTGGACCGCATAGAGAAAATTGATAAGTTGACTGATAAAGAAAAAAGTGACTATATACAAGAAAATGCTCTTGCGGTCCGAGATTGTATTTTCCCGGCATATGAAAAGCTCGTCTCTGCTCTGGAAGACCTGAAAGGCAGCGGAAAAAATGAAAAAGGGCTTGCATATCTGCCGGAGGGAAAAGAATATTACGAACTGCTGGCATAACAGTCTTCCGGATCAGACCGGTCTGTGGAAGAGATGGAAGACCTGGCCAGGAGACAGATCACGGATGACATTGAAGCAATGGAACAGGTGCTGGGGATCACTGCCGGAGAGGCGGAGGAAGCCGCAGCGTCCATAGGGCAGGAAGACGCCGAACTGATCCTGGCCCACCTGAAACAGGGCACCCGGAACGCATTTCCCGAGCCGCCGGAGACAGCGCTGGAAGTCAAATATGTGCCGGAAGAGATGGAAGAGCACTTGAGCCCCGCGTTTTATATGATTCCCGCGATTGATAATACTCACGAAAATGTAATTTATATCAATCAGGCGCACATGGGGAACGATTTGACGCTTTTTACGACTCTGGCTCATGAAGGATATCCCGGGCACCTCTATCAGACGGTTTATTATGAGAGTACAGATCCGGATCCCATACGGAATGTGCTGGATTTCGGGGGATACGTGGAGGGGTGGGCGACTTATGCCGAGATGGGCAGTTATTACCTCGCTCCTTTGTCAAAGGAACAGGCTGTGATCCTGCAGAAGAACAGTTCCGTTATCCTGGCGCTGTATGCCCTTGCTGATATGGGGATTCATTACGAGGGCTGGGACCGGATGGATACAGTCGCTTTTTTTGCGAATTACGGGATCACGGACGCGGAGACTGTGGAAGAGATTTACGAGCTCATCATAGGATCGCCGGCAAATTATCTGAAATATTATATCGGTTATGTGGAGTTCTTGGAATTGAAGAAGGAATGGATAGATGAGAAGGGAAATGATTTTTCCCAGAAAGAGTTCCATGAAGCAGTGCTTGATGTGGGGCCGGCGCCATTTGAGATTGTGGAAGAATATATGTGGAAGATGGACGCGGAATGAGAAAGGAACAGGTATAATGGGGGAGGGAGAAGTTTGCTGAATTATCTGTGGGCGGGGATGATCCTTGTGGGTGTCGTGTTCGGGGCGTTTAACGGGAGGATGCAGGATATCACCAATGCAGCGCTGGATTCGTCAAAAGAGGCAGTGACTCTGTGCATTACCATGATCGGGGTGATGGCATTCTGGACCGGGATCATGGAGATCGCGTCAAAGGCGGGGATTATACAGATGGCGTCGAGAAAAATGCGCCCTCTGATCCGTTTCCTCTTCCCAGGCATACCGGAAGGGCACAAGGCGGGAGAACATATTACGACGAACTTTATTGCCAATTTCCTCGGGCTTGGCTGGGCGGCGACCCCGGCAGGACTGAAAGCCATGGAGGAGCTGGGGAAGCTGGAGGATGACAGGCGTTTGGGCAAGGCGCCCGGAATCGCGCGGAAGAAAGGAGTGGCGAGCAACGAGATGTGTACATTCCTGATTATCAACATCTCGTCGCTCCAGCTCATCCCCATGAATGTGATTGCCTACCGGAGCCAGTACGGCAGTGTAAATCCGGCGGCAATCACCGGCCCTGCCATCCTTGCCACCGCCGTCAGCACATTGACCGCTGTTCTTTTCTGTAAAATCAAAACCTCCAAATGGAGAAAATAACGCTTCATCTCAATAATTGCTTTATAAACCCTTGCCACTCTGTTATAATA
>OERL01000287.1_pt1 | contig 11218 bp, 8 predicted proteins | sample 1539981 | NCBI WGS metagenome assembly OERL01 (sample SAMEA3891867, study PRJEB23780) | metagenome | biome: terrestrial biome; feature: animal house; material: Caecal content | place: Italy | collected 2015-05-05
GTTCAGCAAGCGCTAAACTTTATCAAATTGGCTCAAAAAGCTCGGAAAACCGTGGTTTTCCGAGCTTTTTCTTTTCAGATTCCCCCGCCAGGAGGGGTCGATCCCTTATGGGTTCAAGCCATTCCGCCCAAAGGATATTGCGAAACAGCACAAGAAACAGCGGGGCATTGTCTCGGTGACAACGCCCCGCCGCTTCTTCTTATTTTTCATTTCCCACGTAAAGTGGAGCCTCCCGGCGGGTCCAGTCGCTCACGCCAGCTCCACGACACGCCGCTCCGTATACGACGCCAGGGCGCCGGTCAGCAGCTGGTGGCCCCGCAGGGCCTCGCCGGGGGTGAAGCACCCGAACTCGCAGGGCAGGCCCCGCAGCTCGCTGACATAGGCGGCGAACATCTGCAGCAGGGAGTCGGAGAAGCCGAACTCGAAAATCCCTCCGGTGATCACCGGGAACAGGGTCTTCTGCCCCACCACCAGCCGGGCCCAGGCCTGCTCCCGGCCGACGGCCTGGGTATAGTACACGGCGTTGGGGTCGTCGGTGGAGAACCGCGCGGATATCTTCAGACCGTCGATCTCATACTCCACGCTGTTGGTGCAGCCGGGGGCCATGCGCTTCATCTCGAAGGTCATGGGGAAGCGGTCCCCCGCCCCGTCCTCCCCCTCGCACAGCAGCAGGGCGTTGTCCCAGGTCTCACAGGGCACGGGGTTGCCCTGGGCGTCGGGCCGGGTCTTGACCAGATTGGCCAGCTGGGCGCTCACCGTCACCGGGCGCAGGCCCAAACGGAAGGGGAGGTGCTGGGTGTGGATGCCCAGGTCGCCCATGCAGCCGTAGTCGCCGTTGATGGCGCGCATGCGCTTCCAGTTGATGGGCTTCGTCAGGTCCATATCCGACGAGTGCTTGATGGCGAAGCGGGCCTCGATGATCCGCCCAAAGGCCCCCTCCCGGAACCAGCGCGCCATCTGCTGGGCCGCCGGGTAGAAGGGGAACTCGCTGGCGCAGCGGACAAATACCTCCGGATGCTCCTCCATGGCCTCCAGGATCTGCCGGCAGGCCGCCAGGTCCATGCCGAAGGGCTTCTCCCCCAGCAGGTGCTTGCCCGCCCGGATCACATCCGTGTACACCTGGCCGTGGAGATGGTGGGGCACGGCGCAATACACGGCCTCCACCTCGGGATTGGCCAGCAGCTCGTGGTAATCGCTGTAAAAGTACTTGGTGTCCGGGACCTGGGAGAACCACCGGCGGTTGGCCTCGTTGAGGTCGCAGGCCGCCACGATCACCGGCCGGGGGATGTCCCCCAGCAGATGCAGCCAGCGCATGGACGCGCTGGCGAACTCCCGGCCCATCAGCCCGCAGCCGATGACGCCGAATTTTACAGTCCCGCTCATACCTTTGCCTCCTTCGCCCCCTCCAGGGCCGTCAATTCCTCGTCAAACAGGGCCAGCAGCCGGCCGACCATCGTCTCCGTGGTGATCAGCGGCAGCTTCGTCAGCGCCACCGGCGGGCAGTTGGGCTTGTAGGTCTGGGCGCTGATGTCCACGCAGCGGCGGTTCATGGCGGCGCAGAAGGCCGCCGCGTCCTCCACGCTTAAAAACCGCAGGGCCGTCATATGGGCGTCCCCCTCCACGCCGGCGCAGACCGCCGGGTGGCGGGCGGTCAGCTCGGCGGCCCCCTGGTGGAAGGTCCGGCCCACGGCCTCGATGTGCTCGCCGTTGGCCTGAATGAATGCCATGGTGATCAGGTAAGCCAGGCTGGCCAGCTCCTCCTGGCCGTTGGTCACCAGGGCGCCGAACTGGGTCAGGCTGTCGAAGGCGCCGCTGGCGAGGATCCTGCTGGCGGGATAGCACCCGCCGCCAAAGCCTTTGCCGGCGGATACGAAGTCCGGCGTGAGGCCGTATTTGCGGAACAGGAACAGCCCGTCGTACCAGGCGCAGGACTGGATCTCGTCGCACAGAACCGGCGTGTCGCTGTCCCGGCAGGCCTGGTAGGCGGCCCGCAGGTACTCTGGCGTCAGACGGATGCCGCCGTAGTTCATCAAGATGATCTCGTGGCAGAAGCCGGCGGTCTTGTAGGGCGCCTGGTTCCATGTCTGGATGGCCTCCCGGAAGGCGGCCTCGTCGTTGATGGGCACGGACACCACCCTATAGAGGCCCGCGCCCTCGGCCTTCTCCGTGAAGTCCGGCCACAGTCCCCGCAGGGTCTGGGCGACCACCGTGGTACCGTGGTAATTCCCGGTGAGGCCGCCGGCGTTGTCGGCGATCACCAGGAACACCGGAATCCGGCCCGCGTAGGGGACCGCCTTGCCGTCGATCTCATAGAACCGGGACAGCATCATCTTCAGCGCCGCCTCCACCGCCAGGGAGCCGGTCTCCAGGTTGATGACGCAGCTGAGCACACCCGGCTCGCGGGCGACCAGCACCTGGTCCACCGCCGGGTCGTCGGGGTCCAGGCCGTTGGCCGCCAGCATCTGCCCCGGCGCGACGTGGAACCGCCGGGCAATGTCGAACAGCGTCTCGCCCGGCTGGGCGTAGTAGACCCGCAGGGAGATGTCCGGGTCGGCGGGGGCCAGGGGCTGGCCCGTCTCCACGGCGCTGACGCAGGGCAGGCTGTGCCGCCCCAGCACGGCCCCCTGGGCCCGGACCCGGACGCCCACCTCCAGCACGCCCCCGGCGCAGCTGGCCTGGACGCTGACGGCGGACAGCCAGCACTCGGGATACAGCTGCCCTTCGGGGCAGCCCTCCAGGGGGATGGCCAGGTCGGCGGCCTTGTCGTAGCTGTCGATCTCGTCCAGGCTGTTTTGCCCAAAGGCCGTCACCAGCACCCGTGCCGTGAGGACGGGGCCCTGGTCCCGGGTCTCGATGCTCACCGGCCCAAAGGAGGCAAAGCAGGCCAGCAGGCGGGTGTCCTGGTCGGGCAGGGGCCCCGAACAATTCACCTCCACGGTCTGGTCCAGGGTGCAGGCCAGGGTCTCGGCGGTAAGGGGGGCGGTCTCGCACTGGACCTCGCACTGGGTGGAAAAGGCGTCCGCCACGCAGCGCAGCTCGTAGGGGCGCCAGGCCCGCAGGTGCAGCATGGCGGTGGCGGACAGCTGGGCGGGGGCCCCGTTTTCGCCCTCGGCCAGGGCAAAGCCCACCGGCTCGGCCACGCACAGGCACTGGCAGTCCTCGGTCAGGCCCTCCACATCCAGGATCTGCTCAAAGGGGATGGCCGCCTCCTGGCTTTGCAGGGCGGCGCTGTCCCGGCTTTTCCAGGCGCAGAGGGCCTGGATCTGCCCTTTGACCACCGCCTTGCCCGCCAGCAGCTTGACCTCGGTGACGGCGGCGCTGCCGCTGATGTCCAGCACGGCGGCGGGCGGCTGGGCAAAGGCCACCGTCCCGTCGGCGGCAAACAGCTTATCCAGCACGGCGGCCCGCCGCACCCCCCGCAGCACGGCCAGCCGCTGCTGGATGCCGCAGCCGGTCAGGGCGGTGATGGCCTCGGCGGCGGCCTGGGTGGACACCGACGCCGCCAGGCTGTAGGCCCCCCGCACCTCGATCCGCCGCGGGGTGACGGCCCGGCAGTTGATGTACTCGGTCTGCCCTTCCACCAGGGCGCTCCATGCGGCAAAGGGGAAGTCCGGCAGCTCCAGCACCTTGTGAAAAGGCAGCTTCTGCTCGGTCTGGCACAGGCCCGCGCCCTCCTCCCCCTGATAGTAGACGGTGCAGCGGATGTAGCCCTCCAGGGTCAGGCGGCCGGGCTGCAGCTGTTTTTGCAGCACCACCGGCCGTGCAAAGCACTTGACCACCTTGAACACCTGGGGCAGATAATCCGAGATCAGGATCTCGGTCTCGACGGGTATCTCCGCCTGGACGGCGCAGCACCCGCCGCCCCCGCAGAGGACATCGCGGAATACCTTCAGTTCCATGTATACGGCGCTCCTTTCCGGTCCCTCATCGTGGCATAGTTCACTGTATGCGCCGGAACGGACAAAAAGACCCGTCCCGCGGGCTTTTACGGCCTGCGGAGCGGGTCTCTTTGTCGTGGTTTCAGTTGTTCCGGATGCCAAACACCAGCCGCAGCAGGCCGGCCAGGCACCGGGGGCTTTTCAGGACGACGATCTTCATACGCGGCACCGCCTTTCTGTTTTGCTCCATTATAAGCAAAACGGGGCCGGAATGTGACAGCGCCCTGCGGGACGCCGCCCCGTTACGGCTGCGGGGCGTCCGCCCGGGTCTCGATCACCGCAAGGGCCCCCCTGCCCACCGACAGGGTGATGGCCTGCGAGCCGGGGGCGTACTCGTTGCTGACCCCCAGGGGGTACCCCGCAGTCAGGACGGCGTCGGTCAGCTCGTAAAAAGCGCCCCGGATGCACACACCCTCGGCGCGGCCCTCCAGGGGGAACACCGACAGGTAGAAGTAGTCCTCCCGGGGGTAGGTGCGGGTCTGGCCGGGCAGCAGGAAGGTCACGCGGCTGCGCTCGTCCTGCAGGACGGCGCGCACCCCCTGCTGTTCCAGCCCCAGGCCGGTGCACAGGTTGGCCAGGGTGTGTTCCAGCCGGGGGCCCCCCAGGCAGCCCAGCAGCAGCGCTTCGGTGCAGCCCCGCTGCACCGCCAGCCGGGCGGCGTACTGGGTGTCGGTGTCGTCCTTGACATGGGGCAGCACCACCAGGGCCTCCCCCGGGCGGGTCCGGGGCCGGGGGGCCGAGTCGAAATCCCCCACCACGGCGTCGGGCTGCCGGCCCAGCGCCTTGCAGTTGCAGTAGCCCGCGTCGCAGGCGATCAGGTAGTCCTCCGCCCGCAGCAGGCCGGCCAGCGCCGGGCTGACCGGGCAGGCCGAAACGATGACGCAGCGCGCCATATCCCTACTCCTCCTTTGTCATTCCGCCCCCGGCCGCCGGGGCTGCTGCCAGTCCTTGACGTCCTTGACCTCGTCGTACATGGCGCAGTAGCTGTCGTAGCGGGTGGGCGACAGCTCCCCCGCCGCCAGGGCCGCCCGGATGGCGCAGCCCTTTTCGCTGCGGTGGGAGCAGCCGGTGAACTGGCACTTGCCCAGATAGGGCCCAAACTCGGGGAAGGCGTGCTCCAGATTCTCTTTGGGGATGAAGCCTGCCCGCCCCGCCTCCAGGCTGGCAAAGCCGGGGGTGTCGGCGATGCGGCCCCCAAATGCCTCGAAGATGGTCACCTCCCGGGTGGTGTGGCGGCCCCGGCCCAGCTTGCGGCTGATGGCGGCGGTCTCGCGGCCGGCGTCGGGCAGCAGGGCGTTCAGCAGCGTGGACTTGCCCACCCCCGAGTTGCCGCAGAAAGCGCACAGCCGCCCGGTGATCCAGGCCTTGACCTGGTCCAGCCCCTGGCCGGTGGCGTAGTCGATGCAGATCAGGGGCAGGGTGGATTTTGCATAGGCCTGCTCCAAAAAGTCGGTCGCGGCCAGGTCCCCTTTGGTGCACAGGATCACCGGCTGGACCCCTTTGTCCACCGCGATGGCGGACAATTTGTCCAGCACCAGGGTGCTGGGGGTGGGCTGGGTGGTGCTGGCCACCAGGAACAGCACGTCCAGGTTGGCCACCGGCGGCCGGACGAACAGGTTTTTGCGGGGGGCGATCTCCGCGATCACCGCCGCGCCGTTCTCGGTGGCAAGGGCGACTTCATCCCCGGCCACCGGGCTGCGCTTCTGCTTGCGGAAGATGCCGCGGGCCCTGCACTCCACCACCCCCGAGGGGGTCTTGACGTAGTAAAACCCGCCGATGCCTTTCATGATATATCCGTCCATGGTCCGCCCCCGTCAAAACCAGTCCCAGGGCCAGATCAGGCCGGGGTCGGTGGAGCTGGCGCCCCCGCCGGACGAGGAGGAGGACGAGGACGAAGAGGACGACGAGGACGAGCCGCCGCCCCACAGGTCGCTCCACCAGTCGCCGCCGCCCTCCGGGGTGCTGGGCGCCTCGGGCACTTCGGGCGCGGGCTCGGGCCCGGCCGACACGGTGACGTTGACCCGGGTGTTGAACTTGACGGTGGCCCCTGCCGCGGTCTCCTGGGCGATGACGGTGCCCACCGGCTGGTCGCTGTAGGCCTGGGTCTGGCTGCCCAGGGTCAGGCGGTTCTGCACCAGCAGGGTGCGGGCGTCGTCCACCGTCAGCCCCACCACCGAGGGCACGGTGGTGGTGGTGGCCACCTGCTGGCGGCTGACGTAGACCACCACGGTGCTGCCGGCGGCCACGGAGGTGCCGGCGGCCGGGTCGGTGCGGATCACCGCGCCCACCGCCACCGAGGGCTCCACGTTCTGGACCACCAGCACCGACAGCCCGCTGTCCCGCAGCAGCTGCTCGGCGTCGGCCTGGACGTAGTTGGTCACGTCGGGGATGGCCACATACTGGGTGCCCAGGCTGACGGTCAGGGTGACGGTCTGGCCCTCCCGGATGTTGCGGCCCCCTGTGGGGGACTGCTTGTAGATATAGCCTTCGCCGTAGGTGCTGCTGTATTCTTCCACCCACTCCACGTTGATCTGGCCGGCGCTGATCTGGGCGCTGGCCTCGGCCTCGGCCCGGGTCATGCCCACAAAGTCCTCCAGGACGATGTCGGCCTTCTGGTCGGTGAACATATTGTTGGCGTTGCGCAGGATCATAAAGCACAGGCAGGCGCAGGCCACCGCGAACGCCACCGTGATGCCCAGCAGCACCGGGATGAATACCGAGCGCTTCTTTTTCCGTTTATGGGGCCGCTGGCCGGACGGCCCTGCGGTATGTGGCTCTTTTTTCTGGCTCATTGTCTGTTTGACCACCTTTGCAGGTGCTTCCTCCGTGATATACTTGTAGGCAAAGACCACGTCCGGGTCCTGCACATAGCGGCGCAGGGCCTCCAGCATCTCGCTGGCGCTGGCGTAGCGGTTGGCGGGCAGCTTTGCCATGGCCTTCTCGGTGATCTCGACCAGGGCGCGGGGGGTGTCGGGCGCGATCTGGGCCAGGGGCAGAGGGGTGTCGGTGATCTGTTTCAGGGCCACCTTGACCGCGTCGTCCCCATCGAAGGGCAGGCGCCCCGACAGCATCTCGTACATCATCACCCCCACCGAGTAGATGTCGCTCTGGGGGCCGGTCACCTCGCCCCGGGCCTGCTCGGGGCTGATATAGTGGACGCTGCCCATGGCCTTGCCGGCCAGCAGCTGGTTTTCGGCCCGGGAGATGCGGGCGATGCCAAAGTCCATCATCCGCAGCTGGCCGCTTGCCAGCAGCATGATGTTCTGGGGCTTGACGTCCCGGTGCACCACCCCGTTGCGGTGGGCGTGGTCCAGCGCCTGGAGGATCTGGGAGATGAAGTGCACCGTCTCCCGGCTGGTCAGCCGGCCGCCCCGCTCGTTGAGGTACTGGCGCAGGGTCATGCCGTTGACGTATTCCATCACGATATACTGCAGCCGGTCGGTGACCGACACGTCGTACACCTTGACGATGTTGGGGTGGTGCAGCAGGGAGATGGCCTTGGACTCGTTTTTGAAGCGGTTGACTAGGTCGGGGTCGTGCATATACTCGGCCCGCAGCACCTTGACCGCCACCACCGTGCCGGCGGGCACGGGGCCGTTCTGGCCCACCATCACCGCCTTGTAGACGTTGGCCATGCCGCCCGCGCCGATCAGCTCCCGCACCTCGTACAGGCCGTCCAGCTTTTTGCCGATGAGATTATCCATGGCGCGCCTCCTCCGGCTCGGCGCCCAGCAGCAGGGCGGTGATGTTGTCGGGGCCGCCCGCCGCGTTGGCCGCCTCGATCAGGTGGTCGGGCAGGTCGTAGAAGGGGGCCCGGGCCAGGATCTTTTCAATCCGCTCCAGGGGCAGCGCGTTGGTCAGCCCGTCCGAGCACAGCAGCAGCATATCCCCTTTCACCACCACCACCGAGGTGCAGTCGGGCCCCAGGCGGTAGTCCACCCCCAGCGCCCGGGTGATGATGTTTTTCTGGGGGTGGTGTTCGGCCTCTTCGGGGGTGATGGTGCCGCAGTCCACCAGCTCCTGCACATAGGAGTGGTCGTGGGTCAGCTGGTGCAGCCGCCCCCCGTGGTAGAGGTAGGCGCGGGAGTCGCCGGCGTGGCAGATATAGGCCCGGCCGTCCCGCACCAGGGCGCAGACCACCGTGGTGCCCATGCCGGCCAGGGCCTCGTCCCGGGCCGATTTTTGAAAGATATAGTGGTTGGCGTTTTCCAGCGCCTGGGTCAGGAACTGCTCCTCCCCGCCGGGGGCGCAGCGGCCGTACTGCTCCTGAAAGCAGCGCTCGATGACGTCGCAGGCCCCGCGGGACGCCTCCCGGCCTCCCCGCGCGCCGCCCATGCCGTCGCACACCAGCCCCCAGGCCGCGCCGCCGGGCAGCTCCCCGGCGCGGAAATCGTCCTGATTCTCCCGCCGGACCCGGCCCACATCGGTTTTCCCTGCAAGTTTCATACGTATCTCCTTTTCGATCGCATCTTGCGGCCCGCGGCCGCATATCAGGGAGCCTTTCCCTGTTCCCCTCTGTTCCCAAGCGCCCGGCCTGCCGGGCGGCGCTCAGGTGGTTTTGGCCGCGTCCATTTCTTCCCGGCGCAGCTGGCCGCAGGCGGCGCTGATCTCGCTGCCCAGGCGGCGGCGGATGGTGGCGTTGACCCCCAGGGCCGTCAGCTTTGCCTGGAAGCGGCGGACGTTCTCGGCGTCGGTGGCCGAATAGGGGCTGCCGTCCACCGGGTTGATGGGGATCAGGTTGACATGGGCCCCCATCCCGCGGATCAGATGGGCCAGCTCCCGGGCGCAGGCGTCCGAGTCGTTGACCCCCCGCACCATCGAGTATTCAAAGCTGACCCGCCGGCCGGTGACGTCCTGGTAGCGGCGCACCGCCTCCATCAGCCGGGCCACGGGGTAGGCGTCGTTCACCGGCATCATCTGGCTGCGGATGGCGTCGTTGGGGGCGTGGAGGGAGATGGACAGGGTCAGCTGGAGCTTGTGCTCCGCCAGCCGGTCGATCTGGGGCACGATGCCGCAGGTGGACAGGCTGATGTTGCGCATCCCGATGTTGACCCCCTCGGGGGACGAGATCAGGGAGAGGAACTTCATCACCTGGTCAAAATTGTCCAGCGGCTCGCCGATGCCCATGAGGACGATGTGGGAGATGCGCTCCCCGATGTCCTTCTGGGCGGTGTAGACCTCGGCGCAGATCTCCCCCGCCTCCAGGTTGCGCACCCGGCCCGCCTGGGTGGAGGCGCAAAAGCGGCAGCCCATCCGGCAGCCTACCTGGGTGGAGACGCAGACGGTGGGCCCGTAGTGGTAGCGCATGACCACCGTCTCGATGCAGTTGCCGTCGGCCATCCGCAGCAGGTACTTGACGGTGCCGTCCTTTGCCTCCTGCCGGCGCTCGATGGTGGGCGCGGCGATGTAGAACTCCTGCTCCAGCTTTGCCAGCAGGGCCTTGGGCTGGTCGGTCATGGCGGCAAAGCGGTCCGCCAGCTTCTGGTGGACCCAGTGGAAGATCTGCTTTGCCCGGAAGGCCGGCTGGCCCATCGCCTGCATTTCGGCGGCCAGCTCCTCCAGCGTCAGGGAAGAGATGCAGCGTTTTTGTTCCATGTTTGTAACTCCTCGGCGGCGTCATCCGTCCCGCCGCATCACGCAGATAAAGAATCCGTCCATCCCCGTCCGCCCCGGCACCGACAGCATGCCGTAAGGGCCCGTCTCCATGCCGGCAGGCAGGGCGGCCCCGGGCTGCTCCACCCGGAAGCCGGGCTGCCTGGCCAGGAACGCCCGGACCTGCTCCTGGTTCTCTTCGGGGTGGATGGTGCAGGTGGAATAGACCAGCCGGCCCCCCGGCTTCAGATACCGGGCGGCGCAGTCCAGGATGGCGCTCTGGGTGGCCAGCAGCTCCCGGCGGCGGCCGTCGTCCAGGGTCTTGTAGCGGATGTCCGGCTTTTTGTTCAGGATGCCCAGGCCGCTGCAGGGCACGTCGGCCAGCACCCGGTCGGCCGCGGGCAGGGCGGGGTCGTACACCGCCGCGTCGTTGCAGCGCGTCTCGATGCAGCCCAGGCCCATCCGGGCGGCGGCGGCCCGGATCAGGCCCACCCGCTTTTCGGTCACGTCGCAGCTGACCAGCCGGCCCCGGTCCCCCATCTCCTGGGCGATGGTCAGGGTCTTGCCCCCCGGGGCGGCGCACAGGTCCAGCACGGTGTCCCCCGGCTTTGCCCCCAGGCAGAGGGCCGCCAGCTGGCTGGCCTGGCCCTCCACATGGTACAGCCCCCGGCGGAAGGCTTCGGTCCCCGCGGGGCTGCCCGCAAAGCTGGCCAGCAGGCTGCCCGGCACAAGGCCGGGCGCCGCCGCTGCCCCTTCGGCCGCCAGGGCGGCGGTCAGGCTTTCAGGGTCCGTTTTCAGGGGGTTGACCCGCAGGGCGGTGCGCCCCCCGTCGGCGGGGGCGGTCAGGATGTCCAGGGCCTCCCGGGGGTAGTATTGGCGCAGAAACGCCGCCACATCCCGCCCGGCGCACCCCAGCACCATCAGGCGCTGGGTCTCGTCCGCAAAGGCGGCGGTGTCCAGGTCGAAGCTGCAGCTCTTGCGCAGCACCGCGTTGACCAGCCCCGCCGCGCTGGCCTTGCCAAAGGCCCGGGCCAGCTTGACCGCCTCGTTGACGGCGGCGGAAGGGGGCACCTGCATGAAGCGGGCCTGGGCCAGCCCGCTGCGCAGGATGGCGCGGACGGGCGGGTCCAGCTTTTCGACCCCTTTGGGGAGGAAGCGCCCCAGGATATAATCCAGGGCGGCCTGTTTTTCCACCGTGGTGTAAAACACCGCCCCCGCAAAGGCGCGGTCCCGCCCGGTCAGGCCGCTGCGGTCCAACTCGGCGTCCAGCACCAAGTTGGCGTAGCCCCCCTGCTCCTGGTGCAGCAGGGCCGCCACGGCGGCCGCCCGGGGCCCCGCGGGCCTCAAAGGGCGTCCCCCACTTGGAGCCGCAGCCCGGCGGCAAAGGCACTGCCCTCCATGGGCCGGGAGCCCTCGGGCACCACCCGCAGCAGCTGCACGGCGCCCTCGCCGCAGGCCACGGTCAGGGGTCTCAGCGCCAGCACCTGGCCCGGCGCGCCCGACTGGGCGGCCACGCGGCACTCCAGCACCTTGACCTTGCGCCCCCCGCCGGTGACGAACCAGGCCGCCGGCCAGGGGTTCATCCCGCGCACCCAGTTGTGGATGTGGGCGGCGCTCTCCTCCCAGCGGAACTGGGCCAGCTCTTTGGTCAGCATGGGGGCCATGGTGGCGGCGGCGTGGTCCTGGGG
>OERL01000289.1_pt1 | contig 11194 bp, 10 predicted proteins | sample 1539981 | NCBI WGS metagenome assembly OERL01 (sample SAMEA3891867, study PRJEB23780) | metagenome | biome: terrestrial biome; feature: animal house; material: Caecal content | place: Italy | collected 2015-05-05
CTTTTCCGTCAGTATTAATTAATGTTTGAAATCTTTCGATTAACTCTTTTAGAGCATTTTCTTCAACATTAGGATTAATAATGACAACACTTTCGTATTTGTTCATTATTTTCACCTCCTTTTGGATTTGCTGCAATATATGCCGAAAAGAAATTTTGTGTGCGGAGCGGATACGGGCTCGGAGGGAAAGCCCCGGACGGCACGTGAAAAAACGACAGGCGATATTCCCGAAGCACGGAGGGCACATCGTTTTGTCCGAACGGCTTTTCGGCAAAAACGCAGGGCAGGGTGAGGCCGACGACGTTTTTTCGCGGATAAAAACGCGAGGGAACGGGCACGTCAACGGTAGGACCGTTGCACTCATCTTGGGGCAAGCAGAAGAGCAGAGGACGAAAACAGTTCAATATTGAATTAAAATTTTGAAAAAACTCAAAAATTTTCGAAAAAATTTACTGAAATCAGGTGGTTAAAAGTGGTTAAAAGTGGTTGACAGCGTACGAATTGTGTTGTAGAATACAACCACAAGGAGAGAGTCGCCGTGGCAAAATATATGCTTGGGAACGCTCGTCATCAACTTGACGACAAAGGCCGTGTGCGTATTCCCGCCAAGTTCAAGGAAGGACTTGGCGCCGTTTCGTACATTCTTCCCGGCAGAGACGGCTGCCTGTTCGTTTTCCCCGAAAACGAGTTCGATACTCTCATCGATTCCCTCTCTCCCGCGAACATCTACGCCAACGACGAAAAGAACGAACTCGCCACTATGCTTATGGCGGCGGGCAGCAGTCTTGACGAGGACGCGCAGGGCAGGGTGCGCATAGCCCCCGAGTTGCTCAAAGTCGCCGACATCAAAAAGGACATCGTTTTCGTCGGTAAAGGCAAGTTCCTCGAAGTGTGGGCGGCGGAGAAATGGGACAGCAATTACAGCGTGCTCAATCCCGCCAATCTCAACCGCATCATCGAGCGTCTCAAGCATTTCGGAGTGTAATGGAATTCGTTCACGAACCTGTAATGCTTGCGGAGTGCATAGAGGCGCTTGCGATAAAGCCCGACGGGATTTATCTCGACGGCACGGTGGGCGGTGCGGGGCACTCCCTCAGAATTGCCGAAAGGCTCGCCGAAGGCGGAAGGCTGATTGCTTTCGACAAGGACGGCGACGCGCTGGAGGCGGCAGGCAAGAGACTTGCCGGGTATATTGACAAAGTGACTTTCGTCCGTGACGATTTCGCAAACGCGGAGAGACATCTCGACGCGCTCGGCGTGGAAAGGCTGGACGGTGTGCTTCTCGACCTCGGAGTGTCGTCCTATCAACTGGATAATGCCGAAAGGGGATTCAGTTACATAAAGGACGCCCCTCTCGATATGAGAATGAACAGGGAGCAACACCTCGACGCCCGCGAAGTCGTGAACGGTTACGGTGCGGAAGAATTGGAAAGAATCTTCCGCGAGTACGGAGAAGAGAAACTCGCACGCAGGATTGCGGAGAGAATAGTCTCCGAAAGAAAGAAAAAACCTCTGGAGACCACGTTGCAACTTGCCTCGCTCGTTGCGGAGTGCTATCCCGAAAGAACACGCTGGAAGTTCGGAAATCCAGCAAAACGCGTGTTTCAGGCGGTGAGAGTGGAGGTCAACGGAGAACTGGACGGACTTTTCGACAGCGTTACGGCGCTCGCGAGAAGACTGCGAAAGGGAGGAAGAATGGCGGTCATCACCTTCCACTCCCTCGAAGACAGAGCAGTGAAAACCGCGTTCAGGCAACTCAGCCTCTCCTGCGTGTGTCCACCCGATTTTCCGGTGTGCGTGTGCGGGAAAGTCAAAGAGGTTGAAATAGTGAACGCGAAACCGATTACCGCAAGCGCGGAAGAACTTGCGAGAAACCCTCGTGCGGAAAGCGCGAAACTCAGAATAATCGAAAGGATTTGAGAGGTACCGTTATGGCAATCACACTCGATGAGTTGCTCGGAAGAAACAGAACGGAAGAGCGGAATTTTGACGCATTTCCTCCTATGGAGGAGTACACGGCGCGCCGCGCGGAGGGAAATATGTATACTGCACCCGAAAGACCCAAGTTCGATATAGAGAGGCGTCCCTACACGCCCCCGCGTTCCGTCGAAGAGACCAGAAGATACGAGGCGTCCCGTCCTTACGAGGCTCCCCGCACCGAAGAGTACAGACCTTCCGACAGGGCGCGCGAATACGAAGCGCGTTACGAGCGCTACGACGCAGTCCGCGAGAGACCCGTCGAACGCGATTACAGGAGAGATTATGCCGAATCGGACGTTAACCGCGGCGGATTCTATCAGTTCGCGGCGACGGATACCGACAGGGCACCCGGGCAGGAACTCTACGACCGTCTTTCTATGACTTCCACCGCAACGGCGGAGCAGGAAAGGGTGGCAAGGCAGAGTTACAGCGAAAATTATGCCGAGACTTATCGCAAAGAGAACGTCAGAACACGCAAGAAAGTGCGTCTCGGACTCAAGGCGAAACTCATAATCGCGGCGTATGCGGTAGTGTTTGCGGTGATAGCCATTCTCATCGGCGTCAACGCCAGACCTCTCAACAAAGGCACCGCGGCAGTTCCCAGTTCGGGAGCCGTTGCTGCCGCCGCTTCGGCAGACTACGCCGAGAATAGTGTGACTTCTTCCGCAATACAATACGGATATGAAGTCACGGTCAAATAGCCATAATCAATCCCCAATTATCCATAATCCGAGGAAAAGGCTGTCGGTAGCGTTGCTGCTGATAGCCTTTTCCTTTGCCGCGGTGTTCGGCAAACTCGTGTACGTTATGGTGGTGAACTCGGAAGACCTCGGAGTAAAAGCCGCTTCGCAGTGGATGAGGGACGTGCCGACGGAAGCGGTGCGCGGAAAAATACTCGACCGCAACGGCACCGTACTTGCCGATACCGCAACGCAATACACGATATACGTGCGCCCCAACGCGGTAGTAGACAAAGAACAGACCGCGCAACTGCTTTGCACGGTGTTCGGTTACGATTTCGAGGAAACCTACAAGAAAATTTCGGGGCACGCTTCGGAAATCACCGTTGCGCGCGGGGCGACCAAGGAACAACTTAACGCTCTTATTGCAAGCGGTCAGTCCGGAATATACTACGGAGAGGACAACCTCCGCACCTATCCGTACGGCGATTTTCTCACGCAGGCGCTGGGATTCACGGGATTCGACGGCAACGGACAGACGGGACTCGAGGCTTATTACGACAAGTATCTCACGGGTACGGACGGCTCCATTCTCACGTCTACCGACCTTGTGGGAAGAGAGGTGGAAGGCGGAACCAAATACGTTCCCGCCGTTGACGGAATGAACGTCGTCACCACGCTCGACGTCACCGTTCAGCGAATAGTCGAGGGCGCAATCGACAACGCCGTGGCGCAATTTTCACCTAAAGCCGCTTCCTGCGTGGTGATGAATTATATGACGGGTGAGATAGTGGCGCTTGCCGAATATCCTTCGTTCGACTTGAATAACGTACCCCGCGACGATGTGGAGCAACTTTTTTCGTATTCCAAGAGCACGGTGGTCGCTTCGGTTTACGAACCGGGGTCCACTTTCAAGATTCTTACCGCAGCCGCCGCGCTGGATACGGGCGCGGTGACCACGGCAAACACCTATTACTGCACGGGCAGTTATACGGTCGACGGCACCAAAATACGGTGCTGGAAAGCGAAAGGCCACGGCTCGATTGATTTTGCGGAGGGTGTGGAACAGAGTTGCAACTGCGTGTTTATGCAGTCGGCTCTCGCAATGGGCACCGAAAAATTCTACGACTATCTCGAAAAATTCGGTTTGCAAACCGCGACGGGGGTTGACATAACGGGGGAGACTTCGGGAATTTTCATAAAAGAAAGTGCCGTGAAGTCCGTTGACCTTGCAAGAATAGGTTTCGGGCAGGCGGTTGCGGTTACGCCGATAAGTTTGCTGACCGCCGCGAGTTCGGTGGTAAACGGCGGAACTCTCGTCACGCCGCACCTGCTGTCGTACGTCGAAGACCCGTATTCGGGCACGAAGATTCACGGGGATTTTCCCTCGCGGGGCACCACCGTTTCGGCAACCACCAGCGAGACTATGCGCGGGCTTCTGGAGAACGTCGTAAAAAACGGCAGCGGAAAGGGAGCATACGTGGCGGGGTACCGCATTGCGGGCAAAACCGGCACCGCTCAGAAATACGAAAACGGCAAAATCGCGCAGGGTAAATACATTTCGTCATTCCTCGGATTATCGCTCGAGGAAGAAGCGCCTTACGCCGTGCTGCTGATTGTCGACGAACCGTCGGGTTATATGTATTACGGCTCGCAGGTTGCCGCTCCGCTGGTGGGCGATATATTCGAATCCACGTTCGCGTATCTCGGCGTAAAGGCGGAGTTTACGGGGGAGGAAGCCGAAATCATAGGCGAACCGTTCGTTCTTCCGGATTTCACGGGAAAACGGTTGTCTGAGGTGAGGGCGGAACTGTACAAACTGGGGTTGTATGTGGAGACGGACGGCGACGGTGACACCGTCAAGGGGCAATTCCCGCTCGCGGGTACCGTGGTGGACAAACGCAACGCCGTATTGTTGCTGACATAGAGTTACGTGAACGGAACGGGCGCATATCCGCCGAGAATGCGAAAGCGCCCTTTTGCCGTTTCGGAGGGAAGTCGGACATCGCGTCCGACTTCCTGTTTTTTACGCGGCAACGCAACGTGTCTCAGGATTTTGCGGACAAACGAATTCCGACGTGTTTCCGCGCCGTTCGGGCGAGCGCGCGCACTCGCGCCCGCCCGCAAATATGCGACCTTTTTCGACGGGCGAAAAATGAGAGATTGGCGGCTATTTTGTCTGTTTTCGCGCCTCCGTTGAAATGTCTTTTTCGTATTACTAATATAGGCGTTAGCAATCTCGCACAACTGTATCGGAGGAACTTTATGACGCTTGAAAAATTGCTCGAAGGCGTAAAATACACCGCCGCAACCGCACCGCTCGACGCCGAAATTCCGTCTCTCAGAATTCATTCGTCCGAAGTCTGCGCAGGAGACGTTTTTTTCTGTATGAAGGGCAGGGACGACGACGGCAATCTTCATATAAAAGACATAACCGTGCCTTTCGTCGCCGTTACGGAGACCGCTCCCGCCGCGGACGTGCCGTATGTTTTGGTCGAGGACGTGCGTTCCGCTTGCGCTCTTATGTCGCGCAACTTTTTCCTGCGCCCCGACGAGGGAATGAAATTCGTCGCCGTGGTGGGCACCAACGGCAAAACCTCCACCGCTCATTACATCGCTTCGCTGCTCACTCAGGCGGGCGTGAACACGGGAGTCATAGGTACCGAAGGGCATTACATTCTGGGGGAACGCGTCGGCAGCGGACTGACCACGCCCGACAGTTTCGATTTTTACGGGCTGTTGTTTGCAATGCGCGCAAAAGGCGTGGACACCGTGGTTTCCGAGGTGTCCGCTCACGCAATCAAACTCGAGAAACTGCACGGAATAAAGGCGGACGTTGCGGTGCTGACCAACGTCACACAGGACCACCTCGACTATTTCGGCGATTTTGCCACCTACAAGGAAGTCAAGTTATCGTACTTTTCTCCCGAAAACGTCGTGAAGGCTGTCGTCAACGTCGACGACCCCGCGGGAATGGAACTTTGCAAAAGGCTGGAAGGCGGCGAAGTGAAAGTGTTGACCTACGGTCTTTACAATCCCGCGGACAGTTTTGCCGTGAACGTGTCTCCCGATATGGACGGACTGCGTTTCGTCGCGAATCTTTCAGACGAAATAGTGGAAGTCAAAAGCCCGTTGTACGGGGAGTTCAACGTCTACAATCTGCTTGCCGCGCTCACCGTGGCGCACGAACTGGGCGTGGACGGAGTGACGTTGTCGCGCACCGTGCGAAAGGTCCATTCAGTCAAAGGACGTTTCAGCATACTCCGCAACGATCGCGGCACGGTCATAATCGACTATGCGCATACGCCGGACGGGCTTGCGAAACTGTTGCGTACGGCGCGCACTCTCACGAAGTCGAGGCTTATATGCGTTTTCGGTTGCGGGGGTGAACGCGACACTACGAAACGCGCGGTTATGGGGGCAATTGCCGCAAATTACAGCGATTATGTGGTAATAACGTCCGATAATCCCCGTTTCGAGAACCCCGAAGCCATAATCGACGACATCGAGCAAGGGGTGGGGCGCACCGAGCACAAACGCATTGCCAACCGCTCCGAGGCAGTGGCGCACGCCCTTTCCGAAATGCAGGAAGGCGACACCGTGGTGATTGCGGGAAAGGGCAGCGAAAGTTATATCGAGGTCAAAGGCAAAAAAATTCCGTACAGCGATTTCGACGCCGCGGTAAGGTGGGGTAGGGTGAGATGAACTACGAACTGAAAATCCCGCTTTATTTTCTCGCGGGGGCGGTGGGCGCGCTTTTGCTCGCCCCGCTTGTCATCGCTTTGCTGAGGAAAACTCACGCGAGACAGACCGTGCTCGGCTACGTCGTGCAACACGAGCACAAGTCGGGCACTCCCACTATGGGCGGTTTCATTTTCATCGTTCCGGCAGTCGTTCTCGCAGCCGCGGAGCACACCGATTTCGCGCTCGTGGCGACAGCGCTCGCCGTCGGCTACGGAGTGCTGGGCTTTCTGGACGATTTCATAAAAATCAAATTTGCACGAAATCTCGGTCTCAAGCCCTATCAGAAAATCGTCGGACAACTGGGGCTTGCCGCAATCGCGGGATATTTTTGTTACGCGTCGCAGTATGTGGACGGTACTTTGCGGATTCCTTTTGCGGAGAGCGCGGGTATAGGGTGGGGAATAATCCCTCTCACGATGTTGCTTTTCGTCGCCTGTTCCAATTCCGTCAACCTTACCGACGGTCTGGACGGTCTCGCCGCAACGACGTCGGCGGGGGATTTTTCGGTGTTTGCAATCATTCTTTATTTCGCTTTTGCCGACGCAGAAAATCTGGGTCAAACAGCCTACGCCGAACAACTCGTTTCGCTTTCCGCCGTGTGCGCGGGGCTTGTGGGTGCGTTGCTCGGTTACACCGTTTTCAACGCCAATCCCGCAAAGGTAATGATGGGCGACACGGGTTCGCTCGCCCTCGGCGGAATGGCGTCCGCGGTTGCCGCTTTCTCGGGATATACGTTGCTTGTGCCTCTTGTCGGAATAATGTTCGTGTGGTCCAGCATATCGGTAATAGTGCAGGTGACAGCGTTCAAGACGAAAGGCCGCCGCGTGTTCCTGATGTCGCCGTTTCATCACCATCTGGAGATGAAAGGGTGGTCGGAAGCGAGAATATGCGCGCTCTATCTCGTCATTACCATCATAGGAGGCGCGGTCGCCGCTGTTTTCGCGAGGGCGTGATATGGATTTTTACGGAAAGAAAGTCGTAGTTTACGGTGCGGGAGTCAGCGGGCTTTCCGCGTGGCAACTGGTGAGAGAACACGGCGGAAACGCAGTCGTTTACGACGACAACCCGCAGAAATCACACGCCACTTCCAGCACCAGGGTCTTTGCCGATTGCGATATGATAGTCCTCAGCCCCGGCGTGCCGCCGTCCACCCCGGTGGTGCTCGACGCGCGACTGGAGGGCAAACAGGTCATAAGCGAACTGGAACTTGCGTCCTCGTTCTGCCGTGCGGAACAGATTGCGGTCACCGGCACCAACGGCAAGACCACGACGGTTATGCTCATAGACGCCATACTCAAAGCCGCGGGGATACGCTCCTATGCGGTGGGAAACATAGGCGCGGCGTTTTCCGCCGTCGCGGACAGACTGGACGCCACGGAAACCGCCGTGGTGGAGGCCTCCAGTTTCCAACTGGAAACCTCCGCGCGGTTTGCTCCGGACATTGCTGTTATGCTCAATATAACCCCCGACCACCTCGACCGTCACGGCAATATGGAAAGATACATAGGTGCAAAAGCCCGCATTTTTCTCAACCAGTCGGAATGTGACTGGGCGGTTTACAACGCGGAAGACCCCAACGTGACGTCGCTTGTTCCCGTTATGCGCGCCAGGCGTATACCTTTCAGCACTTCGCGCCCCGTCGACGGCGCGTATGTCTCGTCCGGTTTTATGTGCTATATGGGAAAGCCCGTTGTCGAAGTCGCCGAAACCGACTTTGCGGGAAGGGAAGTGGAAAACGCGCTTGCGGCGCTCGCCGTCGCTGCGGCAAAAGGGATAAATTTTCATACCGTCGCGTCCGTGCTGACGTCTTTCAGACGGCCGCAGTTCCGCAGAAAGGAATGCGGCACCGTGTCGGGTGTGCGAATAATCAACGATTCCAAGGCAACCAACGTGTATTCAACCATTTCCGCCGCGGAAAGTATGGGCGGGAATTGCGTGCTCATTCTGGGCGGCGCGAAAGGCAGGGAGGATTTCTCGGAACTTTTCAGAGGGCTGCCGTCCACCGTCAAAGGTGCCGTTGTTGTGGGAGAAAACGCCGATTACATACTCTCAGCCGCAAGAGAGGCGGGTTTTTACGGGATAGCCAAATGCGCCACTCTCGAAGAGGCTTGTGCGGACGCTGTCGAACTGGCAAAGGAAAACGACTGCGACACCGTGCTGTTTTCCCCTTCGTCCAAAAGTTTCGACAATTACACCAGTTACTCCGAAAGGGGCAGGGCTTTTGACGCGGCAGTTGCCGGACTTTCGCGCGAAAAATGAAAATCGGGGAATTTTTCCGTTTCGACAAAACGCTCGCCGCGGCGGCCGTTTTCCTCTCTTTGTTGGGGATACTTTTCATTTATTCCGCTTCTTCCTATTCGGCGGATTTGCAGTTCGGCGATTCGTTGCATTACGTCAAGACACAGGCGATAGCGCTGGTGCTCGGAGTTGCGCTTATGCTGGTGCTTTCGCGCGTGCCTTCCGCGACTTTGTGCAAATGGTCGCCCGCCGTCTACATAGCGGGACTCGCACTTCTCGCCGCGGTATTCATTCCCGGGCTCGGAGTGGAGAGTTACGGCGCGAAAAGATGGCTCAATCTCGGTTTCTTCACCGTTCAGCCCTCCGAGTACGCCAAGTTCGGTACGGTGATGCTGCTCGCGAGACTTGCCGCAAAACGCGGCGTTCACACTTTTCCGCGTTTGCTTTTCTATCTTGCCGCGGGCGGTGCCGTTTGCGTTTTGCTGCTGCTCGAGCCGAATATGTCCATAACCGTGTGCGTCGCCGCCGTTGTGTTTGCGACCGCGTTCGTTGCGGGAGCAAAACCGAAACACCTTGCCGTCATTCTCGTGCCCGTATTCATCGCCGCCGTCGTGCTTGTGTTGTCGGAGCCTTACAGGGTGCGCCGTCTCCTCGCGTTTCTCAATCCGTGGGAATCGCCGTTGGACGAAGGTTATCAACTCATTCAGTCCTACTACGCGTTGGGCGCAGGCGGACTGTTCGGAGTGGGATTGTTCAATTCCAGACAGAAATACCTCTTTCTTCCTTTCGCCGAAAGCGATTTCATTCTTTCCGTGATAGGCGAGGAAACCGGGCTTTTCGGCGTGCTGGCGGTGCTGGCGGTGTTCGGAATAGTCGTGGTGCGCGGAGTGATTATCGCCCGCAGGGCGACCGACAGATATTCGTGTTATCTCGCGACGGGAATAACCGCGGTCATAGCCGTGCAGACGCTGGTCAACGTGGCGGTCGTGTGCGGAGCCGTTCCCCCGACGGGGCTTCCGTTGCCTTTCGTCAGCGCGGGCGGGACGTCGCTGACCGCGTGTCTTGCGGCGGTGGGAATGTTGCTGTCGGTATCCCGCTCGTCCAATGCGGCGTTCCTTACGGTCGGGGACGTGAAAGACTATTCGGTGAAGAAATTGCATAAAGAAGAAAGTGCGGGAGGAGTTTTATGAGAACGGAAAGAGACACCGAAAGACTTGTCGTCGTGGGCGGCGAGCCGCTTTCCGGCAGTGTGATTATCCACGGTGCCAAAAACGCCGTGCTTCCTATGCTTGCCGCAAGCGTGCTTACCGACGACCCCGTGACGGTGACGGATTGTCCGGATATAACCGACGTGGCGGATATGGCGGGAGTGCTGTCCGCATTGGGGTGCAAAGTCGGCAGAGAAGGCAGAAACATAACCGTATGCGGCGGGTGTTGCTCCTCGGAAATACCTCCTGAGCTGGCAAAGGCGATACGTTCGTCGGTGTTTATGCTGGGGCCGTTGCTTGCGCGCACGGGAGAAGTGCGTATGCACGCGCCCGGCGGGTGTCGCATAGGCGCGCGCCCGCTCGACATACACCTCGGCGGACTTGCGTCTATGGGCGCGGAAGTGTCTTTCGACGACGATTTCGTTGTGTGCCGTGCCGAAAAACTGAGGGGAGCCGACATAGTGTTGCGTTACCCCAGCGTGGGCGCAACCGAAAATCTGGTTATGGCGGCGGTGTGCGCGGAAGGTACGACGCGTATAATCGGCGCGGCGAGGGAACCCGAAATAGTCTCTCTCGTCAATTTGCTCCGCAAAATGGGCGCGGCGGTCAGGGGAGAGGGCACTCCGCTTATCACAGTCGAGGGTGTGCGGGACCTGCAGGGCGCGGTATGCGCTCCCGTTCCCGACAGAATCGCTGCGGGTACCGTTATGGCGGCTGTTGCGGTATGCGGCGGCAAAGTCGAACTTTCGGGCGCCAATGCCGACCATCTCGGAGCGGTGATTTCGCCTTTTCTCGGCGCGCATACCTTCCTGGTAGAGCACGGCGGGGTGCTGATATTCGAAAGCGACGGAATGTTGTCGCCGACGGATATCGTCACGGGACCCTATCCTCTTTTCCCCACCGATATGCAGGCGCCGTTTATGGCTTGTCAATGTTTTGCGTCGGGAATGTGCAGTATGCGCGAAACCGTATTCGAAGACAGATTCGCCCATATAGGCGAACTGCGCAAAATGGGCGCGGAAATTGCCGTTGCCGGTAGCACCGCTTACATCGACGGCAGTCGCGGTATGCACGGTGCCGAACTCAAAGCGGCGGATTTGCGCGGGGGCGCGGGGCTTACCGTCGCCGCGCTTGGAGCGGAGGGGGAGAGCGTAATAAGCGGACTGAAATTCATAGACCGCGGCTACGAGAAAATAGAAGAACTGTTCGCCTCTCTCGGAGGTAAAGTGCGCAGGGTGCGAATTTAGCAACTTCTTTTTTACGCACAGCCCCCTTTTCGGGGTTTTTTCCGCAAAAGCGTTGACAACGAATTCTTATAATATATAATAAAAATATATGTAATCG
>OERL01000292.1_pt1 | contig 11140 bp, 9 predicted proteins | sample 1539981 | NCBI WGS metagenome assembly OERL01 (sample SAMEA3891867, study PRJEB23780) | metagenome | biome: terrestrial biome; feature: animal house; material: Caecal content | place: Italy | collected 2015-05-05
CTCTTACACCACCGGCCTTGCCCCCTCGGTACTCACCTACCTGCTGGAGACACTGGTGGCCCGGAAGCACGGCGGCCATACTGAGAGCCAGGAGCTGGGTCTGCCGGTAACCGCTACCGGCCTGGCGCTGCCCTGCGGTGCCACCGGAAGATGGATCTGGTCTTTTACCTCCCGGATAATGTCCAGATAATTCATGGCCGGCTTCACCATAATAATATCTGCTCCTTCTTCCACGTCCAGAAGAGCTTCTTTGATGGCTTCTCTCCGGTTATGAAAATCCATCTGATAACTTTTCCGGTCACCGAAAGCCGGTGCAGAGCCTGCTGCGTCACGGAAAGGACCATAAAAAGCAGAAGCGTATTTTACCGCATAGGACATGATAGGGATATCCCGGTGTCCGTTTTTGTCCAGGATCGTCCGGATCGCCCGAACCCTGCCGTCCATCATATCTGAAGGAGCCACCATATCCGCACCAGCTTCCACATGGGAGAGAGCTGTCCGGGCCAGGTAGTCTAACGTTTTGTCATTATCCACCTCATGGCCGTGGAGAATACCGCAGTGTCCATGGGAAGTATACTCGCACATGCACACGTCTGTGATCAGATACAGCTCCTCCTGAAACTCCTCCCTGGCTTTTCTAAGGGCTTTCTGTACAATTCCATCCTCTGCATATGCCTGGCTTCCTACTTCATCTTTGTGATCCGGAATACCGAAGAACATCACCTTGTCTACCCCGGCTTTCATTAATTCTTCCAGTTTTTCCGGCATACGGTCCAGACTGTAGCGGAACTGTCCCGGCATAGTGGGAATCTCTTCTTTCTGGTTTTCCCCCTCTTTTACAAAAAGAGGATAGATGAGAGAGCTTTTATCCATTCTGGTCTCTCTGACCATTTTCCGGATGGTCTCTCCTCCTCTAAGTCTTCTGGGTCTGATGGTCATATCCATTTTGTCAACACTCCTTTTCTTTTCCCTGAAGGGTTATAAAAACAAGTTATTTAGTATCGTTATTTTCGAGACGCTGTACTAATTCCAGTACACTATCTATAGTAGCCTTTTCGGCCATATAGGTCTTCATTCCCCAGGCGTCTGCCGCCGCTTTGAGGTGTACGGCGAGTGCAACGGCGCCGTGGTGGTGGACGACTACGCCCACCACCCCACCGAGATGCGGGCCACCCTGACCACCGCCAAAGAGCTGGGCTACAAGCGGCTGATCGCCGTCCATCAGCCGTTTACATACAGCCGCACCAAGATGCTGCTGGATGATTTTGCCGACGTGCTCAAGCTGGCGGACATCACCGTCCTGACCCCCATCCTGGGCAGCCGCGAGCCCAACGACCCCTCCATCAGCAGCGAGAAGCTGGCCGCCAAAGTCCCCGGCGCCGTGGTGGTGGACAGCCTGGACGCCGCCGCCGGCTGGGTCCGGGAGAACGCCCATGAGGGAGACCTGGTCCTGACCCTGGGCTGCGGCGACATCTACAAGGCCGCCCGCAAGATGGTCCAGTAAGGACGGACCGGTATGAACGCGCCGATCGATCTGCGGGACGTGGTACTGCACACCCCGCGGCTGACCCTGCGCCCCTGGCGCCTGAGCGACCTGGACGACTTCTACGCCTATGCCCGGGAGGACGGGGTGGGCCAGATGGCCGGCTGGCTGCCCCACAAAAACCGGGAGGAAACCCGGAAGATCCTGGACCTTTTCATCGGCCAGCACAAGACGTTTGCCCTGGAGTACCAGGGCGGCGTAGTGGGCTCCCTGGGCGTGGAGTGCTACGACGAGGAGCACTATCCCGAACTGGCCGCTTACCGGGGGCGGGAGATCGGCTATGTCCTGGCCAAACCCTGCTGGGGCCGGGGCCTGATGCCGGAAGCGGTGCAGGAAGTCGTCCGCTACCTGTTTGAGGTGGAAAAGCTGGATTTTCTGATGGCAGGGCATTTCGAGCGCAACACCCGCTCGGCCCGTGTGATCGAAAAGTGCGGCTTTGTCTACTGCAAAACCCTTCCCTATGAGACCCAATACAACACCGTGGAAACCTCCGTGGAGAGCATCCTGTGGAATCCCGCCGCAAAAGTAAAATAAAATGGGAATAACCTCTTGCATTTTCCGCCAAAGTGTGGTATCATATCTAAGTCGCAAGACACTTTGGACGGTTAGCTCAGCTGGTAGAGCATCTGCTTGACGTGCAGGAGGTCACAGGTTCGAGTCCTGTACCGTCCACCAAAACAAAACCCGAGGTCACAGGCCTCGGGTTTTTGTTTTGCACGGGCATCGCAGAGGCGCACCCGGTTCGAGTCCTGTACTGCTGCGCAGCCGAGCCGCGTCCTGCGGACGAAGCAGGCGAGGCAGAGCAAGGGCCGCGGTCTGAATGTTCAAGCGTATTGCATGCGCGCCGGAAATTCAGGGCACCGCAACCCGACCTACCAAACAAGGCGTATCCGAACCCAGTTCTCTACGAGGAAGGGTTCGGATACGCTTTTTCTTTATCAAAAGTTGTTTGCAGGGAGGATAGAAGAAACGGAAGCTTCTCTGCCCCCTGAACCTGCAAATCCCCGCCCCGGCGAATGGATGAGGCATTCGTCCGAGCGGGGATTTTTTGCATGAATTCAATCAGGGATGGGCGGGTGTTCCTTTCCAGAGCCACCGGAAGCCAAAGGGTTCCAGAGGGACGTTTCCGGCATCGACAGCTTCACCGGTGACAAGATCCGTATAGAGGCCGGTTTCGCCGGTGCAGACTGTGCACCGCTCGCCGCCGAAGTTGTACAGGCCGATGAACTTCTCGCTTTCGTTCTCGCGGACAAGGCCGAGGACCGCCTGGTTTTGGGTGTCGATGGTGTGAAACGGCACCCCGGCGTCAAAGACGCTGTGGCTGCGGCGGGCTTCCTCGATCCGGCGCAGGGCCGGGAACAGCTCGTTTTGCAGCGTGCCGGGTATGCTGCGGTTGGCGGCCAGCGCCCAGGGGAAGGCGCCGCGGTGGATGTAACGGCTGTCCGAAGCTTTTTCGGGGTCGTCTTTGTAGCTGTAGTCGTTGAGCTGGCCGATCTCGTCCCCGCTGTACAGCACAGGGAGGCCCGACTGTGAGAGCATGAAGGCGTGGAGGGTCAGGTTGAGCCGGACGGCCTTTTCCTGTGCGGCCTTGTCCCCGGCGAAGCCGGCCCGCTCGATGCCGCAGAGGGAGGCCGTGGTGCCGCAGAGGCGGGCGTCCCCCAGGCGGGGGTCGTCGTTGTACAGCTCCCCGATGGCGAAGGAGTTCGCCGTCTTGCCGGTAAAGAAATCGTTCAGGTACTTTTTGTGCGGGACCTCCTGCATCCCGAACTGGGCCAGGAAATCGTAGTCAAGGCCCCAGCCGATGTCGTCGTGGCAGCGCAGGTAGTTCTGGAAAATGCAGTTTTGGGGCAGACCGGCCAGGATGTCCAGCTGGCGGCGGAGCAGGGCGGTGTCGGCGGTGGCCACCGTGTGCCAGGTGGTGCACATGGTGGTGACATTGTACAGCATATGGCACTCGGGTTTGTCGGGGGTGCCGAAGTAGGGGGCGACCCGGGCCGGCTCCATCACCACTTCGCCCAGCAGCAGGACGCTGGGGCAGACGATCTCGCAGATCATCCGGATCATCCGCACGATGGTGTGGACCTGGGGCAGGTTGCGGCAGCTGGTGCCCAGCTGCTTCCAGATGTAGGGCACCGCGTCTAGCCGCACCACGTCCACCCCCTGGTTGACAAGGTAGAGCAGGTTGCCCGCCATCTCGTTGAAGACCACCGGATTTGCATAATTCAGATCCCACTGGTAAGGGTAAAAGGTGGTCATCACCATCTTCCGGCAGTCGGGCAGCCAGGTGAAGTTGCCCGGCGCAGTGGTGGGGAACACCTGCGGGCAGGTCTGCTCGTACTGGTTGGGGATGGTGTCGTCATCAAAGAAGAAGTACCGGTCCTGGTATTCTTTCTCTCCGGCGCGGGCGCGGCGGGCCCACTCGTGCTCCTCCGAGGTGTGGTTCATCACAAAGTCGAGGCAGACGCTGATCCCCTTTTGGTGGCAGGCACTGGTCAGGGCGTTGAAGTCCTCCATGGTGCCCAGTTCGGGCTGGATGGTACGGAAATCCGCCACGGCATAGCCGCCGTCGCTTTTGCCCCGGGGGCTGGCCAGCAGGGGCATCAGGTGCAGGTAATTGACCCCGCATTCCTGGATGTAATCGAGATGGCTTTCCACCCCCCGCAGGGTGCCGCCGAAGTTGTGCACATACAGCATCATCCCCAGCAGGTCGTTCCGCTTGTACCAGTCCGGATCGGCCTCCCGGGCGGCGTCCCGGGCTTTCAGGGCGGCGGCGCGGGTTTCGGCATAGCCGTGCATCTGCCCGCACAGCGCATCGAACATCGGGCCGTTGTCGTACAGTTCCATGTACAGCCAGCGCAGCTCGTCGTGATGGCGGGCCAGACGCTGCTGGAACAGGGCTTCTTCCTGCTGGGTCATAGGGATTCCGTCCTTTCGATCATGATCTGCACGGCGGGGTAGTCGCCCTGCATGATGGGCAGCGTCAGCCCGGCATGGCAGAGGGCCGCGCCGGTGTAGATGCGCTCGGTGAGGGATTCGTGATAAAGGGCCTGGGGGTCCAGCCCGCGTAGCCGGATGTGGATGGGCCAGGGGTTGGCCTGGGGGTCGATGACCACCACGCTCACCGCCGCCCGGCTGCGGTCGGGGGCGGTGAACTGCCATGCCGTGAAGCAGGTGTCGGTGACGGCGTCGGTCAGGCGCTCGCACCGGCCCTCCAGCAGCAGGGGCTGCAGCTGCTTATAGCGGACGATCTGGGCTTTGACCATCTCCTTTTCGTCGGCGGTCAGCTTTTGCAGGTCCAGCTCGTAGCCAAAGGTCCCGGCCATGGCCACCACCGCCCGGGTGGAAAGCAGGGTGCTGCGCCCGGTCTGGTGGTTGGGCGAAGCCGAGATGTGGCTGCCCATGGCGCAGGGCGGATACCCGAAGGAGGTGCCGTACTGGATCTTGATCCGGTGGATGGCGTCGGTGTCGTCGCTGCACCAGATCTGGGGGCAGTAGCAGAGCATCCCGGCGTCGAACCGGCCGCCGCCCCCGGCGCAGCCCTCGAACAGCACCTGGGGGAAATCCCGGGTCAGGCTGTCCAGCAGGCTGTACAGCCCCAGCATATAGCGGTAGGCCGCTTCGCCCTGCCGCTCAGGGGGTAGGGCCCGGCTGTAGACGTCGGTCAGGTTGCGGTTCATGTCCCACTTGATGTAGGCGATGTCGTGCTCGGCCAGCAGACGGTGGAAGAGATTGTAAAGGTAGTCTACCACATCGGGCCGGCCCATGTCAAGGACCAGCTGGCTGCGGCCGGTGGCCGGGGCCCGGCCCGGGATAGACAGGGCCCAGTCGGGATGGGCGGCGTAGAGGGCGGTGTTGGCGCAGACCATCTCGGGCTCGATCCACAGGCCGAACAGCAGCCCCATCTCCCGCACCCGGCCGATCAGCTGGTCGAAGGTGCAGCCCAGCTTTTTCTCGTTGAACTGCCAGTCTCCCAGGCCGCTGGAGTCGTCGCTGCGCTCCCCGAACCAGCCGTCGTCCAGCACCAGCATCTCCACCCCCAGGTCCCGGGCCTGGCGGGCGATGTCCCAGATGCGCTGGGCGTCGAAGTCCATGTAGGTGGCCTCCCAGTTGTTGATGAGGATGGGCCGGGGCTTGTCCCGCCAGGGGCTGCGGATGATGTGGCACTGCAAAAAGCGGTGGTACCGGGCCGACAGCTCGCTCAGGCCCTGATCGCTGTAGCAGAACAGCACCTCCGGGGCGGCAAACTGGCCGCCCGGCTCCAGGGTCCAGCTGAAGTCGTCGTCGCTGACCCCCGCCACCAGGCGGGTGGACTGCATCTGGCTGACTTCGCACTCGATCTTGAAATTGCCCGACCACACCAGCATGGCCCCCAGGCATTCGCCCGCTTCCTCGGTGGTGTGGGGGGCGGCCAGGATGGCAAAGGGGTTGTGCTGGTGGCTGGAGGCCCCCCGGGCCGAGCGCAGGGTCTGGATGTTGTGGCTCAGGGGGACCCGCTCGGGCTGGCGCTCCATGCAGTGGCGGCCGTGGAAGTGGATCAGCTCCCACGGGCCAAAGGGCAGGTCCAGGCAGGCCGAGGCGGCCTTGTCCAGCCGGATGGGGCCGCTGCCCTCGTTTTCCAGCAGGGCGGCCCGGGTGATGACGTCGGCCTGGGCAAAGACGCCGTACAGCAGGGTGACGGTCAGGCCGTGGACGGCGTCCCGCAGCTTGAGGCGGAGGGTCTCGCAGGCGCCGTCCTCCGCGCAGGCGGCGGGCAGGCCGGGCAGGGCGTATTTGCCGGGGACGGCCTCGGCCGAAACAAAGCGGAGGTCCGCCGCCCGGCCGCCGTCGGGGCCGGCCAGGCGCAGGCAGCCGATCCGGTAATCCCCTACGCCGCTGCCGGTGTATTCCTGGCAGAGGGTGTCCAGAGAATAGTCCCGCTGGCGGTCCATCCCGGCGGGCTGGGGGGAAAAGCCGCAGTCGGAATAAAACTCCAGGCCGCGCAGGTCGCTGCCGCCGATGGCTGGGCCGTAGTACAGGTGATGGACCACACCCTGGCCGTCGGCCCACATCTGATAGCTGGTGTGGAGGGTGTGCAGGGTGATCAGTCCGGTTTCGTGGTCGATGCGGATACTCATGGCGGTATCCTCCTTACTTTACAGAATAAGCCTGAAAAAGGCGCCCAGCCATAGGGTGGGCGCCTTTTCCGGCGTGTGGCGCAGACGGTATCCAAAAGGAGAACAGGGGCGCAGGATCATTTGCCGCCGGTCATGGCGATGCCCTGGATGAACTGCTTCTGGAAGATCAGGTACAGGATCACCATGGGGATCATGGCCAGCAGGCTGCCCGCCATCAGGACGGGGAAGTTGGTGGTGAACTGGCCGTTCAGGGTGGACAGGCCGGCGGACAGGGTCATCATGTTCAGGTCGGTGTTGCAGATCAGGGGCCACATCAGGTCCGAGTAGGCGAACACCGCGGTGAAGATGGCCAGGGCGGCCATGCTGGAGCCGGTCAGGGGCAGCATGACTTTATAGAAGGCCTGCCACTTGTTGCAGCCGTCCAGATAGGCGGCCTCGGCGATCTCGTTGGGGATGGCCAGGTACGACTGCCGCAAAAAGAAGGTGCCGAAGGCGGAGACCAGGCCGGGGAACACCAGCGCAAAGATGGAGTTGGTCATGCCCACCTTGGCCAGCATCAGGTACTGCGGGGTGATGAAGATCTGGCTGGGCAGCATCATCTGGATCAGGATGATGGAGAACAGCAGGTTCTTGCAGGGGAAGTGCAGCTTGGCGAAGGCGTAGCCCGCCATCGAGCTGAACACCACGGCGCACAGCACCCGCAGCAGGATCAGCAGCGCGGTGTTGATGTACAGGTTGACAAAGGGCAGGCTTTCCAGCGCGGTGACAAAGTTGTCGAAGTTCCACTGGCTGGGCAGGATCTGGGGCGGGATGGCCATCGACTCAGCCTGGGTCTTGAAGCAGGTCAGCACCATCCACACAAAGGGGAAGATCATGATGATGCTGCCAAGGATCAGGGCTGCATAGGTGAGGGCTTTGGTCACCCGCTTGGAGTTTTTCATGCTCCGGGCGGGAGCGGCGGTAGCAGTTGCAGTGCTCATGTTTTACACCTCGTAATTGACCCACTTCTTCTGGCCGATGAACTGGACCAGGGTGACCAGGCCGATCAGCAGGACGGTCCAGACAACGATGGCGGCGGCGTAACCCTTGTCGCCGGCGATGAAGCTCTCACGGTAGAACAGGCTCATCAGGGTCTGGGCGTCGTTCAGCACCGGGTTGGAGCTGTCCACCATCATGTAGATCAGGTCAAAGACTTTCAGCGAGCTCATCAGACGCATGATGAGGACCACGAAGAGGGTGGGGGAGACCATCGGCAGGGTGATGCTGAAGAACTGGCGCACCTTGGACGCGCCGTCCAGGTCGGCGGCCTCGTACAGGCTGACCGAGATGTTCTGCAAGCCGGCCAGCAGCAGGACGGCGTCGTAGCCGATGTTGCTCCAGATCTGGACCACCGAGCAGGTGATCAGGACGATCTGGTTGTCGGTCAGCCAGCCGATGTTGGCGCTCAGCAGCTGGTTGATGATGCCGTACTGGGTGTTGAAGATCCACTTCCAGACCATGGCCACGGCGGCGGGGGCCACCACCATGGGCAGGAAGAAGATGGCGCGGAAGGTGGTGCGCCCTTTGATCTTGCTGTTCAGCAAAACGGCCACCAGCAGAGCCAGGAAGATGCCCACCGGCACCGTCAGGATGCAGAAGAAGATGGTGTTCCAGGTGGCCTGCCAGAACTCGGGGCTCTGGAACATTTCCACGTAGTTCTCGATGCCCTCAAACTCGAACTCGCCGAAGGGCAGCGACTTGGAAAAGCTCATGTAAATGGTGTCGATGAAGGGGTAGATGTTCAGCACGATCAGGCCGATGACCGTAGGGGCCACCATGACAAGGCCCCAAAAAGCTCCGTCGCGGCCCAGTTTGGACGTTTTTTCCATGGTGTTGCCTCCTTATGCGTAATATTCGGCGCTGGCCTCGTCGACGATCCGCTGCATCTCGTCCAGGCCCTGGTCGATGGTCAGCTCGCCGGTGTAGATCTTCAGCAGGGTGTCGCTGACCGGGGTCTTCCACTCGGGGCGGGCGGCGTTGTTGACGCTCTGGATGCCGTACTCCAGCATGTCGACAAAGCAGGTCACGTCGATGGGGTACTCGTCAAAGACGCCCACCCAGGTGTCCTCCAGGCCGATGTAAGCCGGGATGGCCGCGCCGCTTTCGCCCTGGATGCGCTGGCCTTCTTCGCTGCCGAAAAACTTCAGCACGTCCATGACCACATCCAGATGCTTGTTGGTGGTGGTCGTGGCATAGGACAGGCCGTTGGAAATGCTGGCCCGGCCGTCGCCGTTCAGGGGGTTGGGGCACTTGGGCAGGACGGCCACGTCCCACTTGCCCACCATCTCGGGGTAGTTCTGCAGTTCGGACAGGATGTTCCAGTTGCCTTCCAGGAACATGGAGCCGTAACCGGAAAAGAAGGCGGTGCCGGGGCTGGTCTCGGCAAAGTAGGTCTGGGTGGGGCACCAGTCGTTCTTTTGCAGGTTGATGTAAAACTCCATCCCCATCCGGGTGGCGGGGTCGTCGAAGTTGGCGCGGGTCTTGTCCTCGGTCAGGATGCTGCCGCCGGCCTGGTAGACAAAGTTCCAGTAGCCCAGCTGGTCGTCGCCGTAGGCCATGTAGCCGTAATAGCCGGTGGCGTCGTAGATCTTCTGGGATGCTTCGCACAGGGTGTCCCAGGTCCAGGTGTCGTCGGGATAGCTGACCCCGGCGGCGTCGAACATCTCCTTATTGTAGACAAGGCCCACAGAGTCCTTGTCTTTGGGCACGGCGTACAGCTTGCCGTCCGAGCCGCTGGCGTTGGCCAGCGAAATATCGGAGAAGTGCTCGGTCTCGACGATGGCCGAGCAGTCGGGCAGCTTGCCGTTGTCGGCATACTTCAGGATCTCGTTGGTGTGCATCCAGAAAATGTCGGGGGCCTGGCGGGCCATGGTGGCGGCCTCCAGCTTGGTCCAGTATTCGTTCCAGCTGGTGACCTGTACCTCGATGACCACATCGGGGTGCTGGACGGTGTAGGCGTCACACATGGCCTGCATCCCGTCCCGCTGGGCGACGTCCCAGATCTGGAACGTCAGATGGGTCTTGCCATCGCCCGGGCCGCTGCAGCCGGCGGTCAGGCTGGCCGCCGCCAGCGCGGCTGTGGCCGCAAGGAACGAACGGCGGGAAATCTTCTTCATAAGCCATCTCCTTTGAGTGTTGCCAATGGGTGAGCGCGGGCCTGCCCGGGAAGCGCCGCGGGGGAGAAGTCCGGCTCCGTCATTATGACGGAATTGTGAACAAAAAATTGTGCGTTGTGCACATTGCACAATTTATTCTCCCTGGTTGCAGGATAATTATATAGGATAGAGACGAAATATTGAATGCCATGATGCCGCTTTTTATATACCAATTTCCGGGATAGTAGACTGTTTCTTGAAAGTTTAGACGCAAAATGGTATATATTCTCTTGACGGTTTGGTATAATAGAATTAAAAAAGCAAGAGACCTGTTTAAACACATACCGGAAGGTATGGGACGTTCCGCCGGCAAGGAGGTTTGCGCATGGCCAAAGAAGAAAAAGGCCCCGAGAAGTTAAAATTCCATGTGTTCCGAGACGAGCGCTTCATCGACCTGAATCTTTACCAGTTTGGGTGGGAGCGCACGGCCCCCACCCACTCCTATGGGCCCTATGCCCGCAACCATTATCTGTTCCATTATATCATCGAGGGCCGGGGCCAGCTGATGGCCAACGAGCAGGTGTACACCGTCACCCCGGGGCATGGGTTCCTGGTGGTGCCGGGCCAGGTGACCACCTACCGCTCCGACCCCGCCGCCCCCTGGGTGTACACATGGATCGAGTTCGACGGCCTGCGGGCCCACGAAAGCCTGCATCTGGCCGGCATCAGCGGGGCCAAGCCCATCTACACCGCCCGCAACCCCGATGCCGGCAAAATGGTCGAAGAGGAAATGATGTACATCGTCAACCACGGCAATGCCAGCCCCATCCACCTGATCGCCCACGGGTTTCTGTTCCTGGACAAGCTGGTCCAGTGCTCGGCGGGGCGGCGCAGCGGCGGCGAGCGCCGGATCCGGGATTTTTACATCAAGGAGGCCCTCACCTTCATCGAGCAGAACTACCAGCGTGACATCTCCATCGAGGAGATCGCGGCGGTCAGCGGGCTGAACCGCAGCTACTTCGGCAAGGTGTTCCGGGACGCCGTAGGCGAAAGCCCCCAGGCCTACCTGCTGCACTACCGGATGGCCCGGGCCGCCCAGCTGCTGAAGGAGACCCGCCTGTCCATCGGCGAGATCGCCGCCCAGGTCAGCTACGACAACCAGCTGCACTTTTCCCGCGCCTTCAAGAACGTCCACGGCGTCTCCCCCCGGGAATACCGCTCCACCCACCTGATCGACCCGGAAAAACCGGACAAAAAATAATGCAGCGTGTCGCTTTTGCGGCACGCTGCATCCAGATTGTCAAAAAAGTCCCGACCGGACGACATGCGCGTACGGTCGGGACACATAC
>OERL01000293.1_pt1 | contig 11095 bp, 9 predicted proteins | sample 1539981 | NCBI WGS metagenome assembly OERL01 (sample SAMEA3891867, study PRJEB23780) | metagenome | biome: terrestrial biome; feature: animal house; material: Caecal content | place: Italy | collected 2015-05-05
GTTGTGCCCGTCGCCGCAGGAAGCCTTTATTTGCCCTCAGACGAAGCGGCGGCTTTCTGACGCACTTTTCCATTTCGGTTTGTTTTCGGCCTCTTTAATGAGCGTTACGGCGCGTCGTGCTTTATAAAGACACCTAACGTGTATTGTTTTTGCTACCTGTAAAAACACTGTATACACGATTCGTGTATCAATTGATAGGTTAGTGGTTTCTTAAGCGCAACGATTAAGGCAAAAACAGCAGTTATTATGCCGTTTTAAACACATATCGTGTGATATGCGCTTTTGAATGATAATTAATCTCCGGTCGCGTCGTCGCCGAACTTCGTGTGCCGTTTCAAAAACGTTGCGCCAAGCCAAAAAAACGCTTGCCCCTTTCGGCGCGCGGGAGTAAAATAATCAAAACGAAACTATCGCGTTACGCGTTCTAAGGAGTCTGTAATGAAAATCACACCCGTGAAAGCCAGAAAGCAAAAACCCGATTTCAGCAAACTCGGGTTCGGCAAGTTTTTTACCGACTATATGCTCACTATGGAGTATGACGCCGCAAGCGGCTGGGCGGAGCCCGAAATCGTACCTTTCGACAATTTCGCGCTCAATCCCGCGTGCTGTTCTCTCCACTACGGACAGGGAATTTTCGAAGGTCTGAAAGCCTATAAGAATGCCAAAGGCGAAGTCACTATGTTCCGTCCCCGCGACAACTTCGTCAGAATGAACAGAAGCGCGGAAAGGCTTTGTATGCCTCAGCTTGACATCGACGTCGTTCTCAACGCTCTCGTGGAACTGGTCAAACTCGAAGAAGAATGGATTCCCACTCTTCCCGGAACTTCGCTTTACATTCGTCCGTTTATGTTCGGAACCGAGCCTTTCCTCGGTGTTCATCCCAGCAAGAAATTCCTGCTTTGCATAATTCTTTCGCCTGTCGGAAGTTATTATGCTAACGGTCTCGAACCCACCAAACTCATCGTGGAGTCCGAACTCACACGCGCTTCCAAAGGCGGCACGGGCGAAGCAAAATGTATGGGTAACTACGCCTGCAGTCTCCTTGCGGGCGAGCGCGCCAAGGAAAAGGGTTACGACCAGGTGCTGTGGCTGGACGGAGCGGAAAAGAAATATGTCGAAGAAGTCGGCGCGATGAATATGTTCTTCGTCATCGACGGCACGGTCGTCACGCCTATGCTGGACGGCTCCATTCTCAGAGGTATAACCCGCGACAGCGCCTTGCAGGTGCTCCGCAGGCACGGTTACAAGGTGGAAGAACGTCATATCGCAATCGCCGAGGTCGTCGACGCATACAAGAACGGCAAACTCGACGAGGCGTTCGGTTCGGGTACCGCGGCGGTCATTTCTCCCGTCGGCACAATCGCCTACAACGACCTCATTATGGAAATCAACGGCGGCAAGATGGGCAAAATCACCGAATGGCTGTATGACAGAATCACGGGCATTCAGACCGAGCGTTATCCCGACGAATTCGGTTGGGTGTACAGGGTCAAGTAAAGACTGCGCCGCCGCTTGTCGCGGCGGCGTTTTTTTGTCAAAACAGCGGTTCAGGCGCATTTGAGACGCCGAGTGCAGGTCGGGAGGCTCAATTCGGCAGGGGCGGGCATATTGACCGCCAAAAACAAAAAAATGCGTTTAGATAGCGGAAAACAACGCGGAGGATTGTTGTCGCTTCGATACTGATATGACGGAGAAGGACGTAAAAAACGCGGACAATGCGGGCGGGAATTATTCCGCCGCGAAAGAAACGGGCAAAAAACCCGCGGTTTCCGCGTTCGACGCCGCGGTAAAATATCTTTCCGTTGCGCCGCTCTCCGAAAAGGAAGTGCGCGACAAACTGTACAAAAAAGGTTACCTTAAAAGCGAAGTGGAAGACGCCCTCGCTCGCGCAAAGGGCTACCGCTACATCGACGACGAAAGGTATGCGCGCGACTTTGCGGAATACTACGGAGCGAAAATCGGGCGCAAGAAAGTGGAATACAAACTTGTCTTCGAAAAAGGTGTGAGCGCCGAAATCGCCCGCGCCGCTATAGACGACGGAATATCGGACGAGGACGAGCGCGAAAAGGCGCTGACTGCGGCGCGCAAATATGTCGCCGCAAAGAGAATCACGGAGCGGAAGGACCTCGGCAAAGTCGGGGCGCACCTGTACCGCAACGGATTCGAGAGGGGAATGATAGACGGAGTCCTGGACGAGATTGCGCGCAATCTCGCGGGCGATGATTTTTGAGCGCGGGAAGCGTCTTGCCGAGGAAACGCGAGGAGAAAAGACGCACGGTCCGAAGGCTTGCGGGCGATGGTAAATAACGGAAACGAGGTTTTACGAAACGAATGGACGGCGTAAAAGGCTTGATTGAGAATAATCTGCAAAGTCTGCAGTTTTCGTTGCCTTTCAGGACCGACGAGGGTAACAAAGGCGATTTCGGCAGGTGCGTGATTGTGGGAGGGAGCGCCGGTTTCGTCGGCGCGCCGAGGTTCGCCGCCGAGAGTGCGGCGGAAGTGCTGGCACTTCACGGTGAGGCGGCAATGCGTTCGGGGGCGGGCACCACGGTGCTGGCGATTCCCGATTTCCTGCTACCCGCCGTGTATCCCTCTTTGCGCTATTCGGCGGCAATACCTCTGCCGTCCGAAAACGGTTGCATAGTGTTCGACGAAGCGGCGGCGAAAAAAGTGTTCCGAGGCGCGACGTCCGCTGCAATCGGAATGGGTATGGCGGACGGAGACGCGCTCTCGTACGTCCGTTATCTTCTGGACAGGACGGATTGCCGTTTCGTGCTGGACGCCGACGGGCTTAAATGCGCGACGGCGGCAGGGGATTTCGGAGGACGCGCGGTCCTCACTCCGCACACCGGCGAAATGTCGCGCATTACCGGTATTCCGTCCGAACAGATAGCGGAAAACGCGGCGGAAGTGTGTCGGGAGTACGCCCGCAAACTGAACTGTGTTATACTGCTGAAAGGGCACGAAAGTTTCGTGTCGGACGGTGACGGCGTCTATGTCAACCGCACGGGAAATTCCCGCTTGTCAAAAGGCGGAAGCGGAGACGTGCTGTCGGGTATGGTTGCGGGAATGCTGGCCTGGGGAGTGGAGCCGCTGCTCGCCGCGCGAGTAGGGGCGTACTCGCTCGGCAGGTGTGCCGAACTCAGCAAAGTCAATGCGATTGCGCATTTGCCCGACGACATTATGAGCGTTCTGCCGCTCGTGTTCGACGAATTGCAGGGCGTTATGCGACTGTAGTTCCCGAGATTGCCCATCTGCGGGGCGCAAAGATTGCGCGAGGTCACATCTGGAAAAATCCCAGCGAAATAAGCAGGGCTTCGTTTACTCTGGTCATTATGTCCGCGGAAAGTTCGCCGATTTTTTCTTTCAGCCTACGCTTGTCGAGGGTGCGAATCTGCTCCAGGAGCACCACGGAATTCTTGGGAAGGCCGTATTTTTCGGCGGGCAGAGTGATATGCGTGGGGAGTTTGGCTTTGTCGAGTTGCGACGTTATCGCCGCCGCTATGACCGTGGGGCTGAATTTGTTGCCTACGTCGTTCTGCACCACGAGCACGGGGCGCACTCCGCCTTGTTCGCTGCCTACCACGGGGCTCAAATCGGCGTAATATATCTCTCCGCGTTTTATCATTTCCATACCCCCGAATCATTGCCGAAAAGAGCGTTTTTATAACCACTACACACTATGCGCCGAGGGGAAAATTTGGTTCGTTGCGCAATAGTCCCCAATCGGTTGCGTTTTTCGGTCTTTTGCGGTAAAATTGCGACGATTGAAAGCCCGTTGGGGCGTGCAGGAGGAGATATGATAAGATTTGCAATAGTCGGTTACGGCAATCTCGGCAAAGCGTGCGAAAAGATAGCGGCGGACAGCGGCAAATTCGACCTGGTGGGTATTTTCACCCGCCGCGACCCCGCGTCGATGAGTTCTCCTTTCGGAACTCCTTTTTTCAGGCAGGACGATATAGAAAGTTTCAAAGGCAAGATTGACGTGCTCGCGCTCTGCACGGGCTCGGCGAACGACCTTACCGAACTGGGCAAGCGTTGCGCCGCCTCTTTCAACACCGTCGACAGTTTCGACACTCACGCCCGTATGCGCGACTATGTGAACGATATGCAGGCAATCACCACCGCAAACGGCACTCTGTCCCTTATAGGTATAGGCTGGGACCCCGGTCTTTTCTCTCTTATGCGCGCATTGTTCGGCGGCGTACTTGCCTCGGGCAACACTCAGACATTCTGGGGCAAGGGCGTTTCTCAGGGACACAGCGAAGCGATAAGGAAAATAGCAGGCGTCGTGAAAGGTGTGCAGTACACGGTGCCCAAGCAGGCGGCGCTCGACGCTGCGCGCGCAGGCAAGGGCGAAGGTCTCACCACCCGCGACAAGCACCTCCGCGAATGTTTCGTGGTGGCGGCGGAAGGCGCCGACAAGGCGGCAATCGAAAAGAGCATAGTCACTATGCCCAATTATTTCGACGAGTACGACACGGTGGTGCATTTCATTTCCGAAGAGGAATTCGACCGCGACCACGGCGCAATGCCTCACGGCGGCTTTGTGCTCCGCGGCGGCAAAGCGCAGGGCAAGGACTGCTCGCTGGAGTTTGCGCTCAAACTCGAGAGCAACCCCGATTTCACCGCTTCCGTGCTTATGGCTTATGCGGCGGCGGCGTACAAACTTTACAACGAAGGCAAACGCGGCGCGCTCACCATTCTCGACATTCCCGTAATCGCGCTCACCGACGAGGAGAGGACGGACTTCATCGCCCATACGCTTTGATATGAAATTCGACGCGGTTCTTCTTGATTTCGACGGAACGCTCGCCGACAGTATGGAGAGCATTCTGGTGTGTATCAGGCACGCCCTCGACGGCGTGGGGATACCCTACACCGAAGAGCAACTGAAAAAAATGGTGGGACCTCCTTTCCGTGTGGCTATGCGCGAGATGTACGGCGTGACGGACGAGGAAAGGGTGGAGAGGCTCATAAAAATATACCGTACCGAATACGAGCACGACGGCTGGCACTGCGAACTTTTCGCGGGCATAGAGGATATGCTGTCGGCGCTTCGGGCGCACGGTGTGAGACTTGCCGTCGCCACTTCGAAACCCCTGAAATTCACGAACCAGATAGTGGACGGTCTCGACCTCAGGAAGTATTTCGATTTCGTGGGCGGAGCGGAGAGCGACAACTCGCGCGACAGCAAGGCGGACGTCATCGAATACGTGCTTGCGGCGCTCGCTCCGATTGACCGCGGCAGGGTGCTTATGGTGGGCGACAGACTGTACGATATCGACGGAGCGAAACGTACGGGCGTGGCTTCCGCGGGCGTACTGTGGGGCTACGGCGACAGGGCGGAACTCGAAGCGCACGGCGCGGATTACATTGTCGAGAAGCCCGAGGATATCGTCTCGCTGGTGCTCGGCGACTGAGAACCCCGCCAAGGCGTTCTGCAATAACTACCGTTTCAAACATCGAAAACGCGGCATAAAAGCCGCGTTTTGCAATTTTCCGCAATCAGAGTCCGCCGGTGCGACAAACGGAAAAACGCGACTTTGCTCGGTGCCTTGCGCCCGTATCCAGGAAAGCCGCGTCGCTTTTTTTTGGGTGTTTCAAGCCGCCTCAAACGGTTTACATATACGCGCGGGCGTGCTATAATGGCAAAAATCATATCAAACTCACAGGTGAACTATGGCGTACAAGGGTATGGGTCAGATTGACAAGAAAGAACTTTGGACAATCCCTAACCTCATCACTTATTTCCGCATTCTTTGCATTCCCGCCTACATCGTCCTTATGGCGCTTGCCGGCGTTCGCAACAATCCCACGTTGCTCTACATAGCGTTCGGCGTGTTCGTCGTTGCGGCGGCTTCCGACCTCGTGGACGGCTGGATTGCCCGCAGGTTCCATATGACTTCGGGTATCGGTATGGCGCTCGACCCTCTTGCCGACAAACTTATGCACGTATCGGTTTTGTTCTGTCTCTCTCTGTGCACGGGACTCACTCCTCTCGGCGCGGCGACGGCTGCGGAAAGCGGCGGGTGGTACGTCCATTACGCGTTCGTCATTCTCCTGTTGGTCAAAGAGGGGCTTATGGTGTGCATTGCGCCTCTCGTTATGAAAAAGGGCGCCAAAGTGCAGGCAAACTGGATGGGCAAAGTGGCGGCGGTCACGGTTTCTGCGGGCGTAGTGCTCTCGTTCTTCCACCCCTACGTGCAATTTGCCGACTGGGGCGTGCTGGCGTGGGGTGTGTGTCTCAGTTACGGCGCGGCGATAAACTACCTCATTGACATTCTGAAGCAGATTCGCAAAATCAATGCGGGCGAAATGGCTGCCGCAACCGCCGAGAGCGTCAAAGTCACCGACAGCAGCAACAATTTCATAGTGCCCGAGGACGGCGGCGCGGTGAATTTCACGGCGGAACGCGCCGACGAAGCGGAGACCGCGGACGCAAAAGCCGACGGCAAAGCGGACGTCGAAGAAAAATAACCCTCAGATACCGCGCGTCCGACGGACGGGCGGGGGAGTGTAAAATTGCATTATCGTCCCCTCAGCGGGGAGTTGTAAAAGGAAACGGACATACGGATATGGACACAATGGACAAAACTTACGACCCTCAGTTCGAGAAACGCATATACGATTTCTGGACCAAAGGAAAATATTTCGAGGCGCACCCCAACTCCGAAAAGGAGCCTTTCACCGTTATGATGCCCCCTCCCAACATCACGGGGCAACTTCATATGGGACACGCTCTCAATCAGACCGTACAGGACATCATCGTACGTTTCAAGCGTATGAGCGGGTTCGAGACCCTGTGGCTGCCCGGCACCGACCACGCTTCCATAGCGACGGAAGTCAAAATCGTCGAGCAGATGAAGAAGGAGGAAGGTCTAACCAAGTCCGACGTGGGCAGGGAAGGATTCCTCGAGCGCGCCTGGGCGTGGAAGGAGAAATACGGCGGCAGAATAGTCGAGCAACTCAAGCGTCTCGGCACTTCCTGCGACTGGTCGAAGGAAGCCTTCACTATGGACAAGAACTGCTCGGCGGCGGTGCTTGACGCTTTCGTGCGTTACTACAAGAAAGGCCTCATTTACCGCGGAGACCGCATAATCAACTGGTGTCCGCATTGCCGCACCGCACTCAGCGACGCGGAAGTCGAATACCGTGAACAGCAGTCCAATCTCTGGTATTACCGTTACCCCTTCGTCGAGGGCGACGGCTACATCACCATTGCGACCACCCGTCCCGAAACAATGCTCGGAGACACCGCCGTGGCGGTCAATCCCAAGGACGAGAAAATGGCGCCTTACGTCGGCAGAATGCTCCGTCTGCCTCTCACCGACAGGGTTATCCCCGTCGTTGCGGACGACTATGTCGAAATGGGATTCGGCACCGGTGCGGTCAAGATTACGCCTGCCCACGACCCCAACGACTTCGAACTGGGGCTCCGTCACAACCTCGAGGTTATCCGCGTCATAGACGACGGCGGAATTATGAACGAGAACGCCGGCAAGTACGCGGGTATGGACAGACTGACCTGCCGCAAGGCCGTTGTCGAGGACCTCGAAAAACAGGGGTATCTGGAAAAAACCGAGCCTTACGCGCACAACGTCGGCGAGTGCTACCGCTGCGGCGAGACGGTGGAAGCCATAGTGTCCAAACAGTGGTTCGTCAAGATGAAGCCGCTTGCCGAGCCCGCAATCAAAGCGGTGCGCAGCAAGAAAGTCGAGTTCATTCCCAAACGCTTCGAAAAGACCTATTTCAACTGGATGGAGAACATCAAGGACTGGTGCATATCCCGTCAGTTGTGGTGGGGACACCGTATTCCCGCATACTACTGCGACGACTGCGGCGAAATGACCGTCGCCAAGACCGCGCCCGAGTGTTGTCCGAAATGCGGAGGACGTCTCCGTCAGGACGAGGACGTGCTCGACACCTGGTTCTCCTCGGCACTGTGGCCCTTCAGCACCCTCGGCTATCCCCGCAAGAACAAGAATTTGTCCTATTTCTATCCCACAAGCGTGCTTGTCACCGCATACGACATCATATTCTTCTGGGTGGCAAGAATGATTTTCAGCGGAATCGAGATTATGGGCGAACCCCCGTTCTCCGAGGTGCTTATACACGGAATAGTGCGCGACCCGCACGGCAAAAAGATGTCAAAGAGCGCGGGCAACGGCGTTGACCCTCTCGAACTCATCGACCGTTACGGCGCGGACGCGCTGCGTTTCTCGCTTGCCACGGGTATCGCTCCCGGAAGCGACACGCGTTTCACCGAAGGCAAAATAGAGAGTTGCCGCAATTTCGTCAACAAGTTGTGGAACGCCAGCCGTTTCGTCGTTATGAACATAGAAAAGGACGACGACCTCACGTTCCCCGCAAAACTCAACGGCGCGGACAAGTGGATTCTCACCCGTCTCAACGACGTCGTGAAAGACGTCACCATCAATCTCAACAAGTACGAGATAGGTCTTGCCGCGGCCCGACTTTACGATTTCACGTGGACGGAATTCTGCGACTGGTACATCGAGATGAGCAAGCCCCTGCTTTACGGCGGCAACAAAAAGGACCATTCCCACGCCGTTGCTATGCTCACCTACGTGCTCACCGCGATTCTCAAACTCCTGCACCCCTTCATTCCTTTCGTGACCGAAGAGATATACTCCAAGTTCGCGCCCAAGGGTAGTGTGCTTATGGTGTCCGACTGGCCCGCCTACAACAAGAAGACGGTGTTCAGGAAAGAGGAAAGGCAGTTCGAATCCCTGCGCGAAACCGTGGTGGCAATCCGCAATATGCGCGCCGAGATGAACGTCCCCCCGTCCAAGAGGGTGGACGCATTCGTGGTGACGGACAATCCCTCTTTCGTGACGGGCGTCGCCGGATACCTCGAAAAACTGGCCGGATTGTCTTCCGTCACGCTCGTAAGCGGCAAGGACGAAGTCGAGGGCGCCGTGGCGTCCGTCGTAACCACGCTTGCCGAAGTGCTGGTGCCTCTCGGGGAACTTATCGACACCGACAAGGAAAGAGAGAGACTGCAGAAAGAAATCGCCTCTACTTCCGCCGACGTGGAACGTCTGTCCAAACTGCTCGGCAACGCCGCATTCGTGGCGAAAGCGCCGCAGAAACTTGTGGACGGCGAGCGCGAAAAACTGGCGCGTGCCGAGGAAAAACTCGCCAAACTCGAGGAAAAACTTGCGGCTCTCGGGAAATAAATTGCGGGAGATGTCGGAGATATGATGAAGTATACGAAGGCGGCGTTCACGTATTTCTTTGACAAGGGGCCATATCTTGTGCTCCTGTCAATCGTGCCGTCCTTGCTTACGGCGTTGCTCTTTTCGCCGACGGCGACTCTCGACTATCTCCTGGAATACCGCGACATCGTTTTCACAGACTTCGGCGCGATGTATTCGGATATTCACCGTCTGCCTTACAGCGTTTTCTACCTCGGTATCATCGGAATGATACTGTACGTGGCGGCGTTTGCGCTGATGTTCGGAATCGTGGACAGGCATATGAGGATAGGGGAGTTCACCCTCTCTTTCCGCAGGGCGAAAACCCGCCTCAATTACAATCTGCTCACAGCGTTGCGCTTCGGATTTTTCTACGGCGTGGCGTTCCTGCTCGGCGACATTCTGCTCACGGTGCTTTACTATCTGTGGGCTGTCACGTTCGGCGCGGGGGCGGAATGGCTGGCGTTTTCCACCATAAGTTGGCTGGTGGTCACCGTGTTGCTGCTGTTCGTCAGCACGCGAATGATGTTGTGGGCGCCGTTTATGCTGCACACGGGACTGCGCTCCTACGACGCTTTCCGTATGGGGTGGAGACAGATGTCCGGCAGAATGATATCCGCTTCGCTCGCGCTCTTCTTCGTGTTGATGCCCGCCGTCGTCGTCACGGTAATCGTGGGCGCGCTGACGGAAAGCGTGCTTTGGCGCGTAATCACCGACGGAGTGATATATTCGGTCGTGCTCAGTTTTTACGTCGTGCTTATGTACACGGTGTTCTACGACGTCACGGGAACCGAGAGAATGGACTTGCAGAAAATCGACATCTGGTCCAAAAAATGGAAATGGAAGATTTCCGCAAACAAAGATAAAGAGGACGAAAAGCGCGGCTGAAAAGTCCGCCGAGAGGAAATATGGAATTCAAATATTCGCTGTCCCTGTTGTTCTCCAATATGGGATTCGTGCTTAAAGTGTTGTTATGGGTGGTAATATGCACCCTCGTGGTCACGGCAATCGGCTGTGCCGTGCTTATTCCCACAGTCAACGCGCTCGCTGCAGACGAGGCCGTGAGCGAAGCCTACGGCGCAATCGGCGGAGAGATATCCGCTTTCCTCGACGGCAGCACCAGCGTGGGGGACTTTTTGCACAACGTCGCCGCAGACTTCGAGGCGTTCCTGAACGCCGTTCTTGCTTCGCAGGGATTGCTTACGGCGCTCATTTTCATCTGTATAGCGCTCTATATTCTGTACGTCTTCCTGGTAGGCATATGTTACTATCCGATCGCCTACGCAGCCAATCAACTTATGTCTTCCAATATGCGCATAGGTCTGGCTTCGTCCATAGCGATGCATCTGCGCAAGGCGGTGCGGTTTTCCGCCGCGCGTCTCACCGTCACGGTGCCCATTGACGCGATAGTCACCGCCATAGTCTGCGGCATTGCCTTCGGACTCTGGAACGTAATAGGCTTTTTCTCGCTTACCGTGGCGCTGGCTTTCGGCGTGTTCGGATACTCGGCACGCGCCACAGTCGTGGCAGGGTGGTTGCCCAGGCTGATGTTCAACAAGGACGAGAACATCTACACGGCTTTTTCCCGCAGTCTGCGAAGCGTCAAACTCAATTTCAAAGGTCTGTTGAAGTCGTTTGTCATCACCTACTTCGCCACTTATATGCTCGTCGCGACCTGCGGTATTCCCACTTTCGGACTTGTCGCGATAGTGGTGCCGTCCATCAACTACTTCCTTATGAGACTCATCGAACTGGTGGGCTACTACAAGATGAACGGAATGAGCTTCTACACCGACGCCGCAAACGTCGTGGATACCGTCGAATTCGGTTACAGAAAAGAAAATCAAACGCAGTTGCCGCAGGACGTTATGGGT
>OERL01000303.1_pt1 | contig 10964 bp, 7 predicted proteins | sample 1539981 | NCBI WGS metagenome assembly OERL01 (sample SAMEA3891867, study PRJEB23780) | metagenome | biome: terrestrial biome; feature: animal house; material: Caecal content | place: Italy | collected 2015-05-05
ATTTTCTCACTGGGAGACTGAGTTTAGCAAGTACGCTGTTTCGTGGGGCGATTACTTACAATAGGGCAAAGGGCCCATACTGCAAGCAAAAGGAGGCTGTTTTGTATGTGTACCAGCATCGCCATGAACTGGGGCGGCGGCTGCTTCGGCCGCAATATGGATGTGGAGTATTCGTTTGGGGAGCAGGTGGCCGTCACGCCGCGGCGGTATCCCCTGCAGTTTTGGCGGCAGCCGGCGCAGGAGGAGCACTTTGCCCTGATCGGGATGGCCCACATGGCCGGCGGCCGGCCGCTTTACGCCGAGGCGGCCAATGAGAAGGGGCTGTATATGGCGGGGCTGAACTTCCCGGGCAGCGCCTGGTACGAGCCGGACCCGCCGGCAGGCTGGGACGCGGTAGCTCCCTATGAGCTGATCCCCTGGGTGCTGGGCAGCTGCGCCACGCTGGCCGAGGCAAAGGCCCGGCTGGCCCGTTTCCGCCCCCTGGGGGTGCCGCTGGCGGAGGATTTGCCCCTGGCGCCTCTCCACTGGCACATCGCCGACGCAACCGGCGCGCTGGTGCTGGAGGCCACCCGGGAGGGGGTCCGCCTCTACGACGACCCGGTGGGCGTGCTGACCAACAACCCGCCCTTTCCCTTCCACCAGGTCAACCTGAGCCAGTACCAGCACCTCACCGCCCGGCCCACCGAGAACCGTCTGGCCCCCGGCCTGCCGCTGCCGGCCTTTGGGCAGGGGATGGGGGCCATCGGCCTGCCGGGAGATGCTTCGCCCGCGTCGCGGTATGTGCGGGCCGCATTCCACAAGCTGAACGCCCCCGACCCCGGCGGCGAGCTGGGCCGGGTCTCCGCGTTTTTCCACCTGCTGGATTCGGTGGCCATGGTGCGGGGCAGCGTCGTCACCCCGGAGGGCAAGCTGGATCTGACCACCTACGCCTGCTGCTTCAGCGCCGGGAGCGGGACGTACTATTATAAGACCCACGGCAACAGCCGGCTGTCGGCGGTGCGCCTGTCCGGCGCCGATCTGGAGGGCAGCGAAGTGCAGCTGTTCCCCCTGTGCCGGGAAGAGGACGTGCGGATGCTGAACTGACCGGGCCGCGGAAAATTTTCTTTTTCACAAAAATTATACAAACGCGCAGAGCGCCCGGAAACGGGCGCTTTTTTGTTGCCCTCTCAGGCGCTTCGCGGTGTCTCAGCGCTTTGCGCTGGGATGGAGAGGGGAGCGCAAAGCAAAATACAGAAAAGCATAAACATACATAAAATATAGCATAAAATCAAAAATATACTCTCGCGCCTTCGGCGCGAGCTAACGAAAAGAAAGCAAAAACCAAAAAATAGTAAATCGGGCCTTGACACCGGGGGGGTATGCTATAATGCCTTTGAAAGGAAAGGACCTTCCTTTCAACCTGTTTTGGGTCTCTATCTTTTATACACCATAAGGAGGAAAAATTCATTATGAAACTCAAGAAGATTGCTTCTCTGATGCTGGCCGGTGTCATGGCTGTTTCCATGCTGACCGCCTGCGGCGACAACACCGTCAACGATCCCGAGCAGCCCAACAAGCCCGTGGAACCTACTCCTGCTGGCTACTCCTCTGTCCTGGGTGATGCTTTGGTCGCTGAGAATGTTGTGAACCGCAAGGTTCACATGCAGGACAGCAATGACCTGAATGCGGCTCTGAAGACCGCTATGGAGTTTGCAGGCGAGGACATCGTGAGCGGCATTTACGATGGGGCGTTTGCCAATATGCCTGTGTACTTTAATCCTTCTGACGGCGATGCCATTCAGCTGGTTGCTCGCAAACTGGTCGATGTCATGGATTCTGTCAACGATGCTGGTGACTTCGACTCTCAGCAGGCTATTGAAAACCTGTATGCTGACGAAGATAACTATGACGAAGATCTGAACGTCACCATGCTGTATGTGGTCAACGATGGCGTTTCTGTGAATGCTGCTCTGGAGTACATTGCTGCTGAGATCAGTGAGGCGGTTGAGGATCTTGACATCGATTATGATAACGTTGATGGCATCTGGTATGATCAGAAGGCTGAAGTTGAGTACGATTACACTGGTTCTGTCAGCGCTGACTCTGTCAAGCTGGATGCTAACCATGGCAAGGGCCTGACCTTTATCGCTATTCAGATTACCCGTACTGTTGTCTAATTTAAGACATAATCTATACTTATAACAAATACAGGGCACCATACTGTATTTGATATAGGAGACTGGCAAGTTTAGAGACGCTTGTCGGTCTGGCACTACCCTCTTACTGTGACGACAAAGGGGAATAACACACCAATTATTCCTTCTGTTGTTGATCGCACCAAAACAAAAGAACTTTTGCGTCACGAAAGATAGGGTCCCTCTGCGGGGCTGGCCGAGAGGCCAGCCCCGCATTGTTATGCCCACGAATACCCACTTGTCAAGTGGGATTATCCCGGTGATTCTGCCCAAGAATTTTACCAAAATTTGGTCTTTCCTCCAATTTTCGCGTGGGATACAACTTTGCCCTTGCAAAATCTGCCAAATGTTGTATGATGGATGTATACAACCCACGCGGCGCGTGTCTTGAAGCCTGGGCCCGCTGCGGGGCCGGGCAGGGTGTGCGCCCAGCGCAGGGAAGAGAAGGAGGAACACCATGAGCCATTCACCCAAAGCACGCCTGCGGGCGCGGCGGTTTGCCGCCGGCCTGCTGGCGGCAGCCATGACGGCCAGCTGTATCCCGGCGGCCTTCGCGGCGGACAATGACGCCAGCAAAAGCTGGACCTTTACCTGGTTTGGCCCGTCCACCAGCGAGACGGCCAACACCGTCAGCGCGCCCAACGGCATCGGCGGCAAGATCGTCATGACGTCCTGCACCTCGAAAGAGGACGGCACCATCGACAAAAAGGGCGGCAAGTTCGTCTCGTCCGACCCCGCCGACGGCATCAGCTTCTATTACACCACCATCGACCCGGCCAGGGAAAATTTCTACCTGCAGGCCGACGTCACCATCGACTACGTCAACCCCACCCCCGACGGCCAGGAGGGCTTTGCCCTGATGATCCGGGACGTTATCGGCAAGACCGGCGAGAGCGCCAGTTTTGAGTCCAACCTGGTGTCGGTCACCGGCACCAAGCTGCCCTACGACGGGATGAACGGCTCCACCGAGGTCAAGGACATGGTGGGCGTCCGCAGCTACACCGGCATCAGCGACCTGTCCACCGTGGACAGCGACGCGCTGAAGGTCTACCGCCAGGGCTTTGACCCCAACGGCGCCGCCATCCAGCAGGGCGACACCTACCGCGTCAGCCTGGAAAAGACCGATTACGCCTACATCGTCACCCAGTACGCCATCCATGGCGACGGCTCCACCGGCGCTGTCCTCGGCCAGCATACCCTCTATATCCCGGCCAAGGATCCCGGCGCCGAGAGCGTGTCCAGCTACGACGAGCTGGATGACCCCATGCTGGTCCAGGACGATCTGGGCTATGTGGGCTTCGCAGCGGCCCGCGGCATGAACGTCACCTACTCCAACATCACCTTTACCACCAGCGCCTGGGACGCCGCCGGCTGGCATCCCCAGGAGCCTGAGCAGGTGGCCGCCGACTACCAGATCACCAGCCCCGCCACCGCCGCCGAGAACAGCTATACCCTGGTGTTCAAGGCCAACGCCGACGGCAGCGCCAACGTGTACCAGAACGGCGCGCTGGTGGAGTCCGGGGTGGCCGTCACCGCCAACACCGAATTCTCCGCGACCTATCCCATCGCCGGGGACACCACCTTCCGGGTGGAGTTCACCCCCGACCCCGACTACAAGATCTCGGCCTTCGAGGTGCTGAACAGCTATGACACCGCTGTGGTGGAAAAGACGGTCACCGTCCGCACCATCGGCGACGGCAGCACCATCTATGTGACCCCCGCCGGCCAGAGCGCCGCGGGCGGCTCCAGCTACGCCGACGCCGTCGACCTCCAGACCGCCCTCGACTATGCCACCGCCGGCCAGACCATCCTGCTCCAGCCCGGCCGCTACGATCTCAGCGGCGCTCTGCTCAAGGTGGCCCGGGGCCGCAGCGGAACCGCCAGCCAGCCCATCACCCTGAAGGGCGACGGCGGCTACGCCATCCTGGACTTTGGCCGCTCGGGCGCCGGCTTTGAGCTGTGGGGCGACTACTGGCACGCCAGCTTCATCAACGTCACCAACAGCGCCGACGGCTCCAAGGGGATGCAGGTCTCCGGCAGCCACAACACCATCGAGCGGATGAACTTCTACAACAACGGCAACACCGGCCTGCAGATCTCCGGCTCCTCGGCCGAGACCATCGAGAAATGGCCCAGCTACAACACCGTGCTGAACTGCACCTCCATCAACAACGCCGACTCCCAGATGGAGGATGCCGACGGCTTTGCCGCCAAGCTGACCGCCGGCGTGGGCAACGTCTTTGACGGCTGCATCGCCGCCTACAACGCCGACGACGGCTGGGACTTCTTTGCCAAGGTGGCCACCGGCTCCATCGGCAACACCACCATCCGCAACTCGGTGGCCTACCGCAACGGCTGGATCAAGGTCATCCCGGGCAGCACCGCCAAGGATTGGAGCTTCGCCTCCGTCTCCTGCGACGAAAACGGCACCCTGACCGTAGACCCCGCCGCCGAGACCCTGGACGCCGGCAACGGCAACGGCTTCAAGATGGGCGGCTCCAACATGCCCGGCGCCCATGTGCTGGAAAATTCCATCTCCTACGAGAACAAGGCCAAGGGCATCGACTCCAACTCGGGCCTGGACATCAAGGTCTACAACTCCACCAGCTTCAACAACGGCAGCTACAATGTGGCCCTGTACACCAGCGACAAGGCCGCCGCCACCGGCTATGAGGCCGAGGGCGTCCTCTCCTTCCGCACCGACGGCAAGGACATCCCCGAGCAGATCGAGCTGCAAAGCCAGTCCAGCACCGACGTCTACGGCCGCACCAACTACTATTGGGACACCGAGGCCCAGTCCAGCCACAACACCTCCTCCAACCAGACCGGGGTCTCCCGCTTCTGGTTCTGGAGCCTGGACACCAGCCGCGAGCCCACCCGCAACGCCGACGGCTCGATTGATATGCACGGCCTGCTGCTGCTCAACCAGATCGGCAAGGCCTTCACCGGCGGCAACGCCGGCGCCCGGGGCGAGGCCTGGGGCCAGCACGAGCCCGAAAAGGCCACCATCTGGGTGGTGGGCGACTCCACCGTCTCCGGCTTTGACGACGGCTACTACCTGCCCCGGGAAGGCTACGGCGAAGAGCTGGCCAACTACCTCAACGCCGACGTCTACAACCTGGCGGTCTCGGGCGCGTCCAGCAAGGACTTCCTGACCATGGACAGCTACACCACCCTCCGCCAGGGCAGCGACACCGTCCCGGCCATGGGCACGGTCCCCGGGACCGAGCAGTTCCTCCTGATCGGCTTCGGCCACAACGATGAAAAGACCGAAGAGGCCCGCTACACCAACCCCAACGGTGATTACAACACCCCCGGCAGCTTTGCCAACAGCCTGTATGTCAACTACATCCAGCCTGCCCTGGCCGCCGGCGTCACCCCCATCGTCTGCACCCCCATCGTCCGCCTGACCGACGCCAACACCCATGAGAGCTACGACGGCGAGTCCGGCCACATCACCGAGACGGTGGAAGCCTACGGCAACACCTTTCCCGGCGGCGATTACGCCCAGGCGATCCGGGATATGTGCCAGGCGCTGGACATCCAGTGCATCGACCTGACCCGCCTCACCGAGAACCTGAACGTCCGGATGGGCCAGCACGCCCAGTGGATGCACGCCTTCACCGGCGCCAAGTACGCCGCCGACGGGGTCAGCCTGATCCCCACCGGCCTGGACAAGACCCACACCAACAGCTACGGCGCCAAGATGAACGCCTGGCTGATCGCCAACGCCGACACCTCCCTCAAAAAGTACAGCCGGCACAAGGTCCAGCCCACCTACAACGCCGACTTTGCCGACGCCGCCAACCCCGACTATGAGGTCAGCAGCTACGCGGCGCCCACCGGCGTCAGCGCCCTCTGGCCCGCATACACCGACGCCAGCGGCCGTGTCTGGAACGGCACCGTCTTTGGGGATGTGGGCGGCCAGGACAAGATCACCGCGGAGAACTTCACCGCCCAGCTGGGGGCCGACGGCTCCATCACCCTGGGCGTGGCCAACAACCGCGGCAAGATCGCGGGCAGCTCGGACGGCATCATGATGTACTATGTCCAGCTGCCGGCCGGCACCACCTTCAAGCTGTCGGCCACCGCCACCGTCAACAGCATGGCCGCCAACAACCAGGTCTCCTTCGGCCTGATGGCCCGTGACGACCTGTACATCGACACCTACGTGGCCGAGACCATGGGCGACTATGTGGCGGCAGGCACCCGCAACCAGGGCGCCTTTGCCGGCTTTGGCCGCAAGAGCGGCGAGCTGTACAACGCCCCCGCCGCCACCCAGGTCTACGCCGCAGGGGACACCCTGAAGCTGGAGATCGTGGGCTCTGCCGACGGCTACACCGTCACCTACGGCGACAACGCCCCGGCGTCGGCTGGGTTCGACTACCCTCTGACCGCCGTGGATTCCGATTACATCTACGTCGGGTTCTACGTCTCCCGCAACTGCAACGTGACCTTCCGTGACATCGCGCTGGAAGTCACCGGTTCCGCAGCTGCCGGGTCTGCCGGCGGCGCCGGCGCTTCGGCCCAAGCTCCTGCCGGGCCCTCCCTGGTGGAAGAAGCCTGGACCGCGGTCCGCGGCTGGATCGGCATCTGATCTTTTTGTCCCTCTCCTCCTGAGGTAACACAGAAACACCCCGCCGGCTCGCTGTGCACAGCACAGGGGCAGGCGGGGCGTTTCGTTTCGGTGGGGAGCCAGGCTCCGCCGTTCCGAAAAATCCCGTGCAAGCGGGAACTGCTATTTCACAGCGCGGCGCGAAAAAGACGGAGGAAAAGGGGCGCGCCCCGGTCCAGGACAGGGGGCGGCGGGCTCGGAGTTGGGACAGCCGCCGCCCGGCAGGGCGCTCCCGCAAGGCGCAGCGCAGAGAAAACCGTTCAGGCCACCCGGAGCGAATCGGGCCGGGCCGCCTCTCCGGAGGCGGGGCGGCTGTGCCCGGCCGCGGCCGGGGCGCGGCGTCGGGTGGCGCGGCGGGCGGCCTGCCGTTCCGCACGCTGTTCGGCCGCCCAGGCGGCCCGCAGGATGCGGTACCCGGCCAGGCAGAGGGCGGCCGCCAGGGGCAGGCTCATGCTCCCCTCGGCAAAGGCCCCCAGGACCAGCACCAGGGCCAGCGCAACCGTAAGGATCCAGCATTTCCAAAGCAGACACTTCATAGGACGGGACCTCCTCCACACAGCGTTACAACCAGAAAGACAACCGCAAGTTGTTTTATTGCCTTTATCATAAACCAAAATTGGGTCTCTGTCAAGAGGAAATACAACTTTTATTCGCTTTTTTACAAATTTGTACTTTACAGGGACACTTTTTGGTTGTATAATAAAAACAAGAAATAACCAGTTGTATGGTATGGCACGGCAAAGGCCCGGACCGGCGCGCATCGCGGTCCCGGGCATGGGAGGAGCCGGGAGCGGGGCCGGACGACGCGGCCCGCCGGCGCAAGGTATCCCCGGGGCCGTGCCCCAAGCACACCGAACGACCGGCAGTATGCCGTTTTGCAAAGGGGCGTTACCGATGTCATTTTCCGAGCTGCTCAAAAAATGCCGCAAAAAGCAGGGCATCAGCCAGGCGGAGCTGGCGGCCCGCCTGGGGGTGACCCAGCAGGCCGTGGGCAAATGGGAGAGCGGCAAATCCTCTCCCGACCCCTCCACCGTGGCCCGGATCGCCGGCATCCTGGGCACAACCGCCGACTATCTGCTGGGGCTTTACCGCCCCGCCGCCGACCTGTCCGAGACCGAGAGCCGCTTTTTCGGCGGCTATGCCGAGAGCCTGATCCCGGTGATCGGCACCGTCAAGGCGGGCTACGGCGCCCTCGCCTTTGAGGAGGACTACGGCAAGGAGTACGCCCGGGTCAAGGACCCGGCCAACTATTTTTATCTGGTGGTCCGTGGGGACAGCATGGAGCCCCGCATCCAGGACGGCGACCTGGCCCTGGTCCACCGCCAGGACACCCTGGAAAGCGGGGACCTGGGGGTCATCATCTACGGCGACGAGGGCGAGGGCACCCTCAAGCGGTACATCCAGCGGGGGAACAGCGTGGTCCTGCAGCCCTTCAACCCCAACTACAGCGAGCTGGTCATCAAGGGCGAGGACCTGAACCGGCTGCACATCGCCGGCCGGGTGGTGGAGACCAAGACCAAGTGGTGACGGTGTCCCATTTGTATTTTTCTGATAAAACAATACGGGAGGGCTTGCGTTGAAAGAGATCCTGGTCCTGGGCGGGGGCGCGTCGGGGCTGGCGGCGGCCATTGCGGCGGCCCAGACCGGCGGCGGCCGGGGGCGCGTCACCCTGCTGGAACAGAACCCCGCCCCCGGCAAAAAGCTGCTGGCCACCGGCAACGGCCGCTGCAACTTCGACAACCTCGCCAGCAGCGAGCCGGGGCGGTATTTCACCGCAGCCCCCGGCGCGCTGGCCGGGCTGCTGGCCGCCATCGACGGGGCGGGCCTGCCCGCCTGGTGGGAGGGGCTGGGCCTGCTCCACCGGGCCGATGAGGCAGGGCGGTTGTATCCCTATTCCAATCAGGCGGCGGACCTGACCGGCCTGCTGCTGGGCTGGCTGGAGGCGCTGGGCGTGTCGGTGCAGGCCGGCTGCCGGGTGCTGGAGCTGGGCCAGAAAGGGCGCAGCTACACCGTCCAGGCGGAGCGGAAAGGCAGGCGCCAGCTCCTGACGGCCCAAAACGTGATCTGCGCCCTGGGGGGCAGTGCCGGCCCCCAGTTCGGCACCGGAGGCTTCGGCCCCGCCCTGGCCCGGCGGGCCGGCGGGAAGGTGGAGCCCCTTTACCCCTGCCTGACCCCTCTGCGCTGCGGGGACGCCGCTGTGCTGAAACCCCTGGCCGGCCTGCGGGCCCGGGGGGCTGTCAGCCTGTGGGAGGGCAGCCGCCTTTTGGCCCGGGAAGAAGGGGAGATCCAGTTTGCCGAATACGGGCTGTCCGGCATCTGTGTCATGCAGCTTTCGGGGCTGCTGGCGCCGGGGCGCGGCCCCCAGGACCCCGCCGTGTCGGTGGACCTGTTCCCCCAGTGGGAGGAAGAGGCGCTGGCCGGCTTTCTGGCCGCGCGGGGTGGGGGAAAGCCCGCCCTGCCCTTCTGGCAGGGGATGTTGGACCGCCGCCTGGGGGACGCTTTATGGAAAGCGGCCGGCCTCTCCGGTCGTCTGCCCGCCCAGCTGGCCTCCGGAGACTGGCGGCGGCTGGCCCATACCTGCAAGGCGTGGCGGTTCGGCGGCCTCAGTCTCTGCGGCTGGAAGCAGGCCCAGACCACCGGGGGCGGCCTTTCGCTGGAAGAGCTGGAGCCGGATTTTCAGTTCCGGGGCTGCCCGGGGCTCTACTTTGTGGGCGAGACTTTGGACTGCGCCGGCAGCTGCGGCGGCTTCAACCTCCACTGGGCCTTTGGCTCGGGGGTGGTGGCCGGACGCTCGGCGGCCCGGCACAGATGATAAATACAAAAAGACCCGGCAGGCAGACGGTCTACACCGCCCGGCCAGCCGGGTCTTTTATAACGCTTGGTAGAAAAGAAAAGGTTTAGGCCTCTTCGGCATCTTCTTCTTCGTCCTCGTCGGCCTCTTCCGCTTCCTCGTGCTTCTTGTAAAAGATTTTGCACAGGGCGGTACTGACCATGTACAGGATACACATGGGCAAAGCGACCATGGTCTGGGAGACGATGTCGGGCGGGGTGATGACGGCCGCCACAAAGAAGATCAGGACGATCATGACGCCCCGGGCATTCTTCATCAGAGTGGGGCTCACGATGCCCATCCGGGACAGCACCACCACCACCAGCGGCATCTCGAACACTGCGCCAAAGATCAGGAAGATCGTGATGCAGAAGCTGACGTAGCTGGCGATACTGGTGGTCTGTACGATGTAATCCGCACCCTCCAGGGTAGCCATAAAGTTGAGCATGAAGGGCAGGGAGACGAAGTAGGCGAACAGTACGCCCACCACGAACAGCCCCAGGCCCATCACCAGCACCAGGCCGAAGAAGAAGCTCTCGCTCTTTTTCAGGCCGGGCTTTGCGAATGCGTAGATATGATAGGCGATGAAGGGGATGTCGACGATCAGCGCGGCGATCAGGGCGACCCGGAAATACTGGATCAGCTTTTCCTGCGGGTCGATGGAGATGAACTCAAACGCCCCGGAAGCCATGGCCGTCAAAACATTGATGAGCTGGTCGGCGACCGCCAGAAAACCCAGGAAGGCCACAGCGTACAGGACCGCACAGAACACCACGCGGTTGCGCAGTTCTTTCAGGTGGCCGCCCAGCGTCATGCTGCCGTCGGGGCCCATCGCCTCGGCGCCTTTTCTGTGCTTAAATAGTGTGGCCACAAATTACTCCTCGTCGTTTTTCTCGGTCTTTTCAGCCTTCTCGGTCTTGGCCTTCTTGGTGGTATCGTCGTCGTCATCGTCGTCGATGCCTTCCTTGAAGCCCTTCATGGTCTGGCCGAACATCTTGCCCAGCTTGGGCAGGTTCTTGGGTCCAAAGATGATGAGGACAACGATGAGGATCATGAAGATTTCGGTAGGTCCGATACGCATAATGTATTACTCCTTTTTACTTTGCCGGGCATGAGTCTCAGTCCGGGTCACTACTCTACACAGCCGCGCTGTGCGGCTTGCTGCATGGTTTGGGGCGGCGTCAGACCGCAGCGGTCTTTTTGCCTGCTTCTTCGCCGGCTGCCTCGGCGGCCGGGGCGGCGGCAGCTTCCTCTGCGGGCTTGGCGGCGGGTGCTGCCTCGGCGGCGGGTGCTGCGGCGGGTTCGGCAGGCTCAGCGCCGGCAGGGGCCTGGGCGGGCGTTTCGG
>OERL01000311.1_pt1 | contig 10809 bp, 20 predicted proteins | sample 1539981 | NCBI WGS metagenome assembly OERL01 (sample SAMEA3891867, study PRJEB23780) | metagenome | biome: terrestrial biome; feature: animal house; material: Caecal content | place: Italy | collected 2015-05-05
TCCCAATAGTGACCATCTGACAGTATAGCATTAAATGCACTTTAAAGTCAACCACTAATTTCCTGATTTTCTGTGGTATTTTCAGTTTTTGTAAGGAAGTTCTGTTTATTTGTCTCTCCAGATGATTCTTCCTTTGCTCAGGTCATACGGAGACATCTCCAGTGTCACCTTATCCCCTGGCAGGATCTTGATAAAATTCATTCTCAGCTTGCCGCTGATATGGGCAAGAACGATGTGTCCGTTTTCCAGCTCCACTTTAAACATTGCGTTCGGGAGCTTCTCAACTACAACTCCCTCAATCTCGATCACGTCAGCTTTTGACATATTTAATCCTCCTGATTTCCAGCCATTCGCATTCCGGTTTTCCCCTCATGGGGATATTTCCATTTCCATTAAGACCTGCTGTCACTCGAGCAGGCCGCCTCATATCTTTTGATGATTTCGCGAAGTTCCGCGTCCTCCGGCGTTCCGCTGAAGCTCACCTTCAATATGGGCTGAAGATGTTTTCTGTTTTTCCGTTTTATATGGCGGATGGGGCGTTCTGCCCCGTCCGCCGCATATACATATTTATTATCCACATCGATCACTGCATATACATGACCTTTGTCACGTCCTGCCTTTGATCTCACGAGCATCCCCGGCTTTATCTCCATCCGGCTTACTCTCCCAGGATCTTCACGATCTCTGCAAATACATCATTGATATCGATCGTCCCGTCAACTTCTTTCAGGATGCCTGACTGAGTGTAATAGTCGATCAGAGGCTGAGTCTGCTCATGGTAAACGCCGAGTCTCTTAAGGACTGTCTCCGGCTTGTCGTCATCCCGTAAGATCAGGCTGCCGCCGCATTTGTCACAGATGCCTTCTTCCTTTGTCGGCGCATATACAATATGATAAGTAGCGCCGCAGTCAACGCACGCCCTTCTGCCTGACATACGGTTTACGATATTGTCATCCGGCACTTCTACATTAATGGCATAATCCATCTTCTGCCCCATCTCTGAGAGAGCTTTATCAAGCGCCTCTGCCTGCGGGATCGTACGTGGGAATCCGTCGAGTACATATCCATTTCCGCAGTCTTCCTGATTCACTCTGTCAACAACCAGGTCAACGACGAGCTCATCCGGTACAAGAAGGCCCTGATCCATATATGTCTTAGCCTTCTTTCCAAGCTCAGTGCCGTTCTTGATATTTGCACGGAAGATATCGCCTGTGGAAATGTGCGGAATTCCGTACTTCTCCGCGATCTTCTTCGCCTGCGTCCCTTTCCCTGCACCCGGTGCTCCCAGCATTATGATCTTCATAACTCTTACCTCCGATCTGTTAATCTTTCATAGCTTTCACTCAGCTAAACTGCTTTTCGCTTTTTCGGCGGGCACTGCCTGCAGACCCGCATATAAGCCATGAGCCCGCGGCATTTTCCCCTTTTTGAGAGCAAAACTGCGCGAGCTTGGCAAGGCTTAATATCCAAGGAAGCTGTTTGTCATATTACTTCCCTTATTGTTTAAAAATCCTGTGTAATTTCTCACAAGCATCTGCGACTCAATCTTCTTGATGGTATCAAGCACAACTCCAACGATGATGATGATGGATGTTCCACCAAAGGATACCTGAGCTCCAAATACACCATTAAAGAAGTACGGGATCACCTGAACGATAACCAGGCCGCATGCGCCTATGAAAATAATGTAATTGAGAATCTTCTGCAGATACTCGACTGTCGGCTTTCCGGGACGGATACCCGGGATAAAGCCGCCGCTCTTCTTCATATTGTTTGCGATCTCCAACGGATTAAATGTAATTGATGTATAGAAATACGCAAAGAATATTGTGAGCAGAATATATACGATAAGTCCGATCGAATAAATCGGCTGTGACGGATCACACCAGTTGCTGGAATTTAATCCCGCAAGGATCTGGCTTCCGATTCCAGTGCCGTTCCCTTTTCCGAGGAAACCTGCGATTACGATCGGCGTCTGCATCAGTGACGATGCAAAGATCACAGGGATGACACCCGCTGTATTCACACGAAGCGGAATATGAGTGGACTGTCCGCCATATGTCTTTCTTCCCTGCACTTTTTTAGAATACTGTACCGCGATCCGTCTCTCACCACTCTGAAGGATAACGACAAAGATCACGACTACAAGAATAACAGCCAGAATGATCAGACCTGCAAGTCCTGCCTGTGCCAGCTTCTTGCCACTCATAAACTGCTGATACAGTGTCACAAAATCATTCGGCACACGTGAGATGATGTTGATCAGGAGCACGATAGAAATACCATTACCCACACCATTCTCTGTGATACGCTCGCCGATCCACATAAGGAATGCACTTCCGGCTGTCAGCGTACAAACAACGATTGCACAATTTACGAAATTATACTCCTCAAGGAGTCCCTGACGTCCCAGTCCCACTGCAAGAGCCGTTGACTCGATAAGCGCCAGCGCGACTGTCACATATCTTGTGATAGACGCGATTTTCTTTCTTCCCTCTTCTCCTTCTTTCTGCATCTCTTCCAGCTTCGGAATCGCGATAGTAAGGAGCTGCATAATAATGGAAGATGTAATGTACGGTGTAATGCTCAATGCAAAAATAGAGAAATTCGTAAAGGAGCCGCCGGTGAACGCCTCAAAAAAGTTGAAAGCGTCACCGGTCTGCTGTGCAAAAAATTCCTGAATGAAAGTCGGATCCACACCCGGTGTAGGCAGCAGAGATCCGAGCCTTACAACAATGAGCATCATAAATGTGTAGAAAATTCTTTTTCTGATGTCTTCTATTTGAAATGCTCTGCGTACTGTTTTAAGCATTAGATCACCTCTGCTTTTCCACCAAGTGCTTCAATCTTCTCAGCTGCTTTTGCGCTAAATGCATTAGCCTGAACTGTAAGCTTCTTAGTTAACTCTCCGTTTCCAAGAATTTTAACTCCATCTCTCGGGTTCTTAACAATCCCGCTCTCGATCAGCGTATCAACAGAAACTGTCGCGCCATCCTCGAACCTCTCAAGAGCCCCCAGGTTGATAGCCACGATTGTCTTGGAGTTCCTGTTTGTAAATCCTCTTTTCGGGATTCTTCTGTACAAAGGCATCTGACCACCTTCGAAGCCAGGTCTGGTAGCACCTGAACGCGCCTTCTGTCCTTTGTGGCCTTTGCCGGCTGTCTTACCGTTTCCTGAACCATGTCCACGGCCTCTTCTGAAATTATCACTCTGTTTAGAACCGTCTGCCGGTCTTAAGTTTGATAAGTCCATGACGTTACCTCCTTATCTTTCTTATGCCTCTTCTTCAACCTTAACTAAATGTCTAACCTGCTGTACCATACCTCTGGTAGCTGCATTGTCCGGCAGTACGACTGTCTTGCCTGTCTTCCTGAGACCAAGAGCCTCAACTGTCTTCTTATGCTTCGGTATGGAGCCGATTGTAGACTTTACTAATGTAACTTTTAAGTTTGCCATTTCAATCTTACCTCCTTGTGTGATAGAACAAGTCTTTTCATAACAGGTCTATCAATTAGCCCATGATCTCCTCAATTGACTTGCCGCGCAGTCTTGCAACGTCTTCAGGTGACTTGATATCTTTCAGTCCTTCGATCGTAGCAAGTACGACATTCTGCTTGTTGTTTGATCCAAGAGACTTTGTACGGATATTCTTGATTCCCGCCATCTCGATCACGGCACGGGCCGGACCTCCGGCGATCACACCAGTACCATCCGGAGCATTCTTAAGGAGTACGGACGCGCTTCCGAACTTTCCAATCACATCATGAATCACACTTGCGTTATTGTCAAGTGAAACTGTGATCATATTCTTCATTGCATCCTCTTTTCCTTTGCGGATTGCTTCCGGAATCTCAGTAGCTTTTCCCAAACCTGCACCAACATGACCGTTGCCGTCGCCAACAACAACTAACGCTGTAAAACGGAAGTTACGACCACCTTTAACAACTTTGGTAACACGTTTGATCGATACTACTTTTTCTAATAATTCCATCTGACTAGCATCAATACGTTCCTGTCTCATCTGTGTTCTCCCTTCCCTAGAAATTCAGCCCAGCTTCTCTTGCTGCGTCTGCCAGTGCTTTGATCTTACCCTGGTAAATGAATCCGCCTCTGTCGAATACGACATCTGTGATGCCTTTTTCTTTTGCTTTCTCAGCGATCACTTTTCCAAGGTATGCTGCTGCTTCGACATTATTTGTCTTCTCCAGCTCTGCCTTCACGTCTTTCTGAAGAGTGGAGGCTGCAACCAGTGTATTTCCAACCGTGTCGTCAATGATCTGAGCATACATGTGATTGTTGCTCCGGAATACAGCGAGACGCGGTCTCTCTGCTGTTCCGCTGAAACGGTTGCGTAATTTCATGTGTTTTTTTCTACGAACTTCGCTTCTTGATTTCTTACTAACCATTTTCACACTCTCCTTATTTATTTCTTACCAGTCTTACCAACTTTACGTCTGATGACCTCATCAGCGTACTTGATACCTTTGCCCTTGTACGGCTCCGGTCTTCTCTTGTCTCTGATCTCTGCGGCATACTGTCCGACTTTCTCTTTGTCAATGCCTTTTACCGTGATCTTGTTCTGACCTTCCAGAACAGTCTCAATGCCTTCCGGATCGATCATCTCGACTGGATGAGAGTATCCAAGGTTCAGTGTCAGTTTATTTCCTGATTTAGCAGCTCTGTAACCCACACCGTTTACTTCAAGGACTTTCTCATATCCCTGAGTAACACCAACAACCATGTTGTTGATAAGTGTTCTTGTCAGACCGTGAAGAGATTTCATTCTCTTAAGGTCGTTCGGTCTTGTTACAGTGATTTCTTCGCCTTCAACTTTGATTTCCATTTCAACCGGAAGCTCTCTTGTGAGAGTTCCCTTCGGACCTTTTACAGTCACTACATTGTTCTCTGCAATTTCCACAGTTACTCCTGCGGGAACTGCAACCGGCAGTCTTCCGATACGTGACATACCTGTTTCCTCCTTAACTTAGATTTTCGGAGCGAATGCTCTAGTTCGCTCTGTTTTCAGTTACGTTACGGGAGTTTACACTCCCCAGTACACGTCCGTGCGCCTAAGCTCCCCCTTCGCCTCTGGCTCGGGCTCACTAACGCTTGGGACGGGCTTTCTCACTAAATTCGCGCTGCGCTTTCAGCTTGCACTCATTAAGTGTTCAATGCCTACCAAACGAAGCACAGTACCTCTCGGCCTACGCCGAGCTTTCTTGCTTCTTTATCTGTTACAACACCTTTGTTTGTAGAAAGGATCGCTGTTCCCAGTCCTCCGAGAACCTGCGGGATATTCTCTGTGCTTGCGTAAACACGCAGACCCGGTTTGGAGATTCTCTTAAGGCCGGAGATAACTTTCTCGTTCTTATCAACACCGTATTTCAGTGTGATGTGGATCGTCTGGAAGTGTCCGTCTTCTACAAGGTCGTATTTTGCGATATATCCTTCATCAAGCAGGATGTTTGCGATAGCAATTTTCATCTTGGATGCCGGTACATCTACTGTATCATGTTTTGCAGTGTTTGCGTTACGGATTCTTGTAAGCATATCTGCAATCGGATCGCTCATAGTCATGTTTGTAATTCCTCCTATTATTTCTAAGTCGGTTGACGTCCGTGCGCCTAAGCTCAAGCTGCGCCATGCGGCTTGCTTTCACTAACGCTCGGGACGGGCCTTCTCACCAGGCTCGATAATACCTCGCCAAGTGTTCAGTGCCTACCAACTTGCTTTCTTAACACCGGGGATCTGTCCTTTATATGCCAGTTCACGGAAGCAGATACGGCAGATTCCATATTTTCTCAAATACGCGTGCGGACGTCCGCAGATTCTGCAGCGGCTGTACTCTCTTGTGGAGAATTTCGGTTTGCGCTGCTGTTTGATTTTCATTGATGTCTTAGCCATGAATTTCCCTCCTTACTTTGCAAACGGCATATTGAACTGTGTCAATAATTCACGTGCTTCCTCGTCAGTCTTGGCTGTTGTAACGAAGATTACATCCATACCTCTGACTTTGTCGATCTTATCGTACTCGATCTCAGGGAAAATCAGCTGCTCCTTGATACCAAGTGCATAGTTTCCTCTTCCGTCAAATGCGTTCGGGTTTACACCTCTGAAGTCACGCACACGCGGAAGTGCAAGGTTGATCAGACGGTCAACGAACTCATACATCTTCTCGCCTCTTAAAGTAACCTTGCAGCCGATCGGCATACCTTCTCTGATCTTGAAGTTAGCCACGGAGTTCTTTGCTCTGGTCACAACGGCTTTCTGTCCCGCGATCTTCTCCATGTCAGCGATCGCAGACTCTAAAACCTTTGCATTTTCCTTTGCCTCGCCGACACCCATGTTGATCACAACTTTGTCGAGCTTCGGCACTTCCATAATGTTTTTATATCCAAATTTCTTGATCATTGCATCAACGATCTCATTCTGGTACTGTTCTTTCAGTCTACTCAAAGTCCTGGACCTCCTTCCTCAATTAATCGATCACTTCGCCTGTTTTCTTAGCGAAACGAACTTTCTTATCGCCATCCATCTTAAAGCCTACTCTTGTCGGCTGTCCTTTGTGTACGTACATAACGTTGGACACATCGATGTAGCCTTCCTGATGTATGATGCCGCCATTCTGGTTCGCAGCGCTCGGCTTAGCGTGCTTTGTCAGCATGTTGACGCCTTCAACCAGGACTTTACCGTCTTTTTTGTTTACAGCAATAACTTTGCCTTCTTTGTCTTTATCTTTGCCGGCGATAACCTTTACGGTGTCGCCTCTTTTAATCTTCATTGTTGACATCTTCGGCACCTCCTAGAGTACTTCCGGAGCGAGGGAAACGATCTTCATAAAGTGTTTCTCTCTGAGCTCACGGGCTACTGGTCCAAAAATACGTGTTCCACGCGGGTTTAAATCGTCTTTTATAATAACAGCAGCATTTTCATCGAATCTGATATAGGAACCGTCTTTACGACGAGCGCCTTTTACAGAACGGACAACTACGGCTTTCACGACATCTCCCTTTTTCACAACGCCGCCTGGTGTTGCATCTTTAACAGTCGCAACGATCACATCGCCGATGCTCGCATATCTTCTTGTAGAACCGCCAAGCACACGGATGCACAGCAGTTCTTTCGCGCCTGTATTGTCTGCTACTTTCAGTCTGCTTTCTTGCTGTATCATGCAGGTAAACCTCCTTCAAAAATTATTTTGCTTTCTCCATGATTTCCACAAGTCTCCATCTCTTGTCCTTGGACAGCGGCCTTGTTTCCATAACTTTTACTGTATCTCCGATCTTACACTCGTTCTGCTCGTCGTGAGCTTTCAGCTTGTAAGTTCTCTTTACGATTTTCTTATAAAGCGGGTGTCTTACATGGTCCTCAACTGCAACAACGATCGTTTTGTCCATCTTGTCGCTGACAACCTTGCCCACACGGGTTTTTCTAAGATTTCTCTCTTCCACGGCTTACTCCTTCCTATCGCCCAGCCTCTGTGATCAGAGTCTGAATACGCGCGATATTCTTCCTTACTTCCTTGATCCTGCTTGTGTTGTCCAACTGGTTTGTGGCATTCTGGAACCTTAAGTTGAAGAGTTCCTTCTTAGCAGCTACTAATTCCTGATTTAATTCCTCTACGGATTTCCCTCTTAATTCTTTTACAAATGTATTAGTTTTCACTGTTATCACCGCCTTCTAAGTCTGCGCGAGAAACAATTTTGCATTTGCAAGGTAACTTATGCATTGCAAGTCGAAGTGCCTCTCTAGCGATTTCCTCTGGTACTCCTGCAATTTCAAACATTACACGGCCCGGTTTCACTACTGCTGCCCAGTATTCAACCGTACCTTTACCGCTACCCATACGGGTCTCAGCCGGCTTAGCTGTGATCGGCTTATCCGGGAAGATCTTGATCCAAACCTTACCGCCACGCTTGATGTAACGTGTCATGGCAACACGGGCTGCCTCGATCTGGTTGGAACGGATCCAGCACGGCTCTGTTGCAACGATACCGTACTCACCATATGCGATCGTGTTACCTCTGAGAGCTTTACCTTTCATGGTACCACGGAACTGTTTACGACGTTTTACTCTTTTTGGCATTAACATTATTTATCGCTCCCTTCCTTATCTGCTTTAGTCGGAAGAACCTCGCCTTTGTAAATCCAAACCTTTACACCGACTTTTCCGTAAGTTGTGTCAGCTTCTGCGAATCCATAATCAATGTCAGCTCTGAGTGTCTGCAGCGGGATTGTTCCCTCGCTGTAAAACTCAGTACGAGCCATATCAGCACCGCCAAGACGTCCGGATACGGATGTCTTCACTCCGAGCGCGCCTGCCTTCATTGTTCTTGACATGCAGGACTTCATGGCACGTCTGAAGGAGATACGGTTCTCAAGCTGCTGGGCAATGTTCTCAGCTACGAGCTGCGCGTCCTTGTCCGGTCTCTTGATCTCTTTGATGTCAACGATGAGCTTCTTATCTGTGAACTTCGCAAGCTCTGCTTTCACCTTCTCGATCTCGGAACCGCCCTTGCCGATCACAACACCCGGCTTAGCTGTATATACAACGATCTTCACGCGGTCGGAAGCTCTCTCGATCTCGATCTTGGAGATTCCTGCGCTGTATAATCTCTTCTTTAAAAATGTTCTGATCTCGTGGTCTTCAACAAGGTTGTCAGCGAAATCTTTCTCTGCGTACCATCTGGAATCCCAGTCTTTGATAACGCCGACTCTCAAGCCATGAGGATTAACTTTCTGTCCCATAATGCCCTCCTATCTTTCATTCAGCACGATTGTGATGTGGCTCATTCTCTTCTCGATCCTGTAAGCCCTGCCCTGTGCTCTCGGTCTGATTCTCTTCATTGTCGGTCCTTTGTTTGCGTAGCACTCCTCAATGTACAGGTTGTCTGCGCTCATACCGTTGTTGTTCTCAGCATTTGCGATCGCTGATTTAAGAAGTTTCTCTATCACTGTTGAAGCATATCTCGGATTGTATGCCAGGATTCCGAGTGCTGTTGTTACATCCTTACCTCTGATGGCATCAAGAACGTAGCACGCCTTCTGAACAGATACTCTTGCATAAGAGATCTTAGCTGAAGGTCTTCTGTCTTTCTGCTCGTTTCTCTCTCTCTTGATCTGGGATCTATGTCCTTTTGCCATGGATGAACCCTCCTTTCGAAATATATGAATCTTATCTTACTTTTGACTTCTTCTCGTCTTTGCCGTGGCCTCTGTAAGTTCTTGTTGCAACGAACTCACCGAGTTTGTGTCCTACCATGTCCTCTGTTACATATACCGGCACATGTCTTCTTCCGTCATGTACGGCGAATGTGTGGCCGACGAATGACGGGAAGATTGTAGAACGGCGTGACCATGTCTTAATAACTGATTTATCGCCAGATGCATTCATAGCGTCAACTTTTTTCAGTAAGTGAGCGTCTGCAAATGGTCCTTTTTTAAGTGAGCGAGCCATAGGTTCTAACCTCCTTGTGAATCTAATTATTTAATCGCTTTTCCGTCTCTTCTTCTTACGATCAGCTTGTTGGAAGCTTTTTTCTTCTTGCGGGTCTTAAGACCAAGTGCCGGTTTACCCCACGGTGTACACGGACCCGGGCGGCCGATACCTGTCTTACCTTCACCACCACCGTGCGGATGGTCGTTCGGGTTCATAACAGAACCGCGCACTGTCGGACGAATTCCTTTCCAGCGAGAACGTCCGGCTTTACCTAAGTTCACCAAAGAATGATCTTCGTTGCCGACCTGACCGATCGTAGCACGGCAGTTCGCCAGCACCTTGCGCACTTCGCCTGATGCCAAACGAATGGTTACATATTTTTCTTCGATACCGAGGATCTGTGCAGACACACCTGCTGAACGAGCCAGCTGTCCGCCTTTTCCCGGTTTTAATTCCACATTGTGAATGAAAGTACCTTCCGGCATATCTCTTAATTCCAATGCGTTTCCGACTTTGATGTCAGCACCCTTGCCGGACATCACGCTCATACCTACGCTTAATCCTTTTGGCGCTAAGATGTAACGTTTTTCTCCATCTGCATAGTGCAGCAGAGCGATGTTAGCCGAGCGGTTCGGATCATATTCGATCGTTGCTACCTTTGCAGGGATACCATCTTTATTTCTTTTGAAATCGATAATACGGTATGCACGTTTGTGTCCGCCGCCTTGATGACGCGTCGTGATGCGTCCTTTGTTATTACGTCCGCCTTTGCTCTTCAAAGGGGCCAGCAGCGATTTTTCCGGTTTGCTTGTCGTGATTTCTTCAAACGTCAAGCTCGTCATACCACGGCGACCGTTAGTGGTCGGTTTATATGCTCTAATTGGCATGATTTTTCCTCCTTACGCAATATTTAGCCGGGAAATAGCGTTCTTCTTCCCGATTATTCGGCTTCTTCACCGAATAAGTTGATATCCTGTCCTTCCGCAATCTTTACGATCGCTTTGCGAACAGCCTTTGTCTTACCGACATATTTACCCATTCTCTTTGTTTTCGGCTTCACGTTGATCACGTTTACCTGTTCTACTTTCACACCGAAGATTGCTTCTACGGCCTGACGAATCTGAATCTTGTTCGTGCCTTTCGCCACCTCGAATGTTACTTTGTTGTCTGCATCCATGTACTTCATGGTTTTTTCAGTGATGATTGGGCGGATGATAATATCTCTGTAATTATTCATTTCCTAACGCCTCCTCAACTGTTTTTAACGCTGCTTCCGTAAACACGATCTGATTTGCATTCACAATATCATACACGTTGATTCCATCAGCAGTCAGCATCATCATGCTTGGGATGTTGCGCATTGACAAATA
>OERL01000315.1_pt1 | contig 10712 bp, 8 predicted proteins | sample 1539981 | NCBI WGS metagenome assembly OERL01 (sample SAMEA3891867, study PRJEB23780) | metagenome | biome: terrestrial biome; feature: animal house; material: Caecal content | place: Italy | collected 2015-05-05
TGTCGCCCCTTGATTGCCTATCTGCAAAGGCGGGCGGGGCTGTCAACGGCGGCGCATATGCGCCGTTCATCTTGACTGTTGACTGGCTCGGCTGGCTTTGCCATTTGAGTGTAATTGCTTATTCTTTTTTTATTTGCAGACTTTTGAGGTAGAACGCCTGCTCCTCCCTTTTCTCTGGCTCACTCTCAAAAGGGTTATGCTGTCTAATTCATTCGTTGTCTTACTATTTCATACATCATTATAGATGCAGCACAACTGACATTGAAAGAACTGGCATAGGAATCTTCAGCCATAGGAATCGTACATAAAACATCACAATATTCCTTAAATGCCTTATTTAATCCCATGGTTTCATTTCCCATCATTAACATAACCGGGGTTTTCAAGTCCTCATGATAGATAGGCTTTTCGTGGTGGGCTGTTGTGCCTATGATCTTAAAGCCAGGGTATTTTATTCTAAGGCTTTCAACGAATTTATATAAATCCTCATTGTGAATGATTCGAATCACCGGAAGATTGAAAAAAGAACCCATCGCCGAAACAATTACATCAGGCTCATACAAATCAACCGCATGTCCAGTAATTATCAACATATCTACTCCCAACGCATCACATGAACGTATCATCGTACCTAAATTTCCTTTATTAGAGGGCCTGTCAAATAACACAATAAATGGATTGGAAGATAACGCAACATTTTCTAACCTGTCTTCCCTCATTTCAATAATAGCCAATAATTCAGAAGTTTCTTCTTTTCCACTTAATTCCTTTAGCAACTGTGCCGTAAGAGTATAATTGACTTCTGTTTTTACTGTTTCTATCATATGTTTTGCCCAGCCTGACAGATTATTCTTGTCATAAATAAAAGAAATAATCTTCCAGTTATTTTTAACCGCTTCATTTAAACTTCTTACGCCTTCAACAATAAATTGATTATATTTATATCTTTTATTTCGATTATGCTTCAATACTTCAAATCTCTGGTAATCATTATTTTTATTTAATATAGAAACAACTTTCATTTCAATACCTGCCTCATCATACTTTGGTTTTCGAATTTTTCACCCATTGTAAGCCCATTTTTGAAAAAATAAGGGAAAATGATTTCCCGGTTTTTCTGTGGCAGGGATAACAGGACGGCGGCAAGTTTTCCATTGGTGAGGATAACTGCCTGACCGCATATCGTTATAGGGTGTTCTTCATGGGGTGCTTCAAAATATTCGTCTGTTGTGCCTAAAGGGTAAAACTTTTCTTCTGTGAGGTATTCAAGGGATATTTCTTTTTGCCGCCGTCTGCTCCTGTCACGCCATGCGTTGATAGCCGCATAGTGTATGACGGTCTTGCAAAGCCATTGAACGTGTACATGATGTGTTCTTTGTATGCTTCTGTGCAAGGCATAGATGATTCCCCCTTTCTCCCACATAGGGCGTTGTATGGTTGACGGGTTTCATTTATAATATCAGAGGGCGGCAGCACCCCTTGCTGTCGCCCCTTGATTGCCTACCAGCAAAGGCGGGCGGGGCTGTCAACAGCGGCGCATATGCGCCGTTTATCTTGACTGCCCGCTGGCTCGGCTGGCTTTCCTATTTGAGTGTAATTGCTTATTCTTTTTTTGTTACTGGAATCCAAATTTCACTGTATGCGTAGTTGGGCTTTTTGTCGTCCATTTTTGTAAAAGAGAAAGAAAACGGCTCTGCCAGTTCATAATCTGCCGTCATAAACCATTCGGAGTAGATTCTTGCCATTGTATCCTGCAAAGTAAACGGGAAGATTCCTTCATTTGGAAAAACTGCCCACGTATGAGCTTTAACAGGAAATGTGTCCAGATTACTGCTAATGTCATTTTTAGTTGTTAAAACTCCAATTAAATGCGTTAATTCACCAGCTTCTTCAAGAAAGTTCGTATCTGATTCATAGGAAACATTTACAGTTTCATATGGCTCAATGTTTTGCAACCGGTGCATTTCTTCTTTCTGTTCCTGTGTTATGCTTTGTGCCAGTTCCAAAATAGCGTTGTTTACTCCCTCATATTGTAACGGCACTCGTTTACTTACACCTGCAAACGTAAAAGCAGGTTTTTCAACAATTTTATATTCCATTAAAGTTCCTCCCTTCATAGTTACAACAAATTGTAACTTTTGGCATGATTTACATTGTTTCAACTTTGCGACTTGTGACGGTAAGATACCGCTCCATTTTTTAAAGGCACGTGTAAATCCGTCTACGGATTGATACCCATATTGATAAGCGACATCTGTTACCTGCGCCCCCTGCAACAATTCTTTGTTAGCTTCTGAAAGTCGTCTGTTTTTTACATACTCATTCAGCGTCATATTGGTAAGCGCAAAAAATATTTTTCTAAAATGATAATCTGAAACATTTATATGCTCAGAAATCTTCTCAAGTAAAAACTCGTCCTCCAGGTGCGCTTCAATATAGTCCATCGCGTCATTCAATTTCTTTAACACATTGCCCCTCCTTCCGAATAAGAATATCACAATTTAGAAAGATATGCTCGACATTAGCATACAAAATTAGTCGGGTTATAAATAAAGGCCGTTTGCTCAATATAAGTTTACACAAAACCGACTTGAAAACAAAACTAACATAGACTCTCCTTATATTCAAAGATTTTTATCCGTGATAACGCACAAAATATTACGTTATTTTCTGAAACATATGCCGAACCTTATCTAAACGGCTGTTAGGACGGCGTGGCTGCAATACAGGCTCCCCGGAAATTTCTTGGTACCCTTTTAATTCGGTAAGGCAGACGCTTCTCCCATTTGTATAAAAATTTAAATCATTCCTATATTCGCCGATGCAGCGGGCGGGGATTTCTCCCGTAAAAATAACTTCATCATTTTTAAGCAAGGTTGATTCAATCACTGCACAATACTTCGGTGCGTCATTATAAGCCCGTGAAATATATTCCTGCGGTGCAAAAAGGGTAAAGGAAAGGTATGGTTCCAATAATTGTGTTCCTGCTCTTTTCAATGCCTGTTCTAACACGATAGGAGCAAGGGAACGAAAATCTGCGGGGGTACTAACTGGACTGTAATAAACTCCATAGTCAAAACAAATTTCACAATCTGTCACTTCCCAACCGTATAAGCCTTGCTCCATTCCATAACGCACCCCTTCCATAACGGCATTTTGAAAACTTTGGTTTAAATAGCCGAGAGATACTTTGCTTTTAAACCGGGTTCCACTTCCGGCAGGAAGTGGCGTTACAGTTAAGCCAATGGATGCCCAAAACGGATTCGGCGGCACTTCAATATGAATCGTGTAACTGGCTGTTTTTAATGGCCTTTCCAGATAAATGACCGTAGGTTCTTTCACATTTATGTTCACATGGTATCGCTCTACTAACAGAGAGCATACAACCTCTAACTGGACTTTTCCTAAAAAAGAAATGATGATTTCATGCGTTATCGTATCCACATAGTAATGCAACAGCGGATCTGTATCTGCAATTTCCGTCAGGGCATTCAGCAGGAGGTCTCTTTGTTCCTGATTTTGCGGCTCCACCGTCGTCCGAAGCAAAGGAATCGGATTTTTTTCCCATGCCTTGCGCGGCAAAAGTTCTACATTTCCGAGAGTATCATTCAGCTTCAGAGTGTCATTGGTCAAAATAACAATTTCTCCGCAACAGGCTGTGTCCGCCGGTATAATCTCTCCGTTTGACGGAATCCTCATTTCTGTGATTTTTAGTTTTTGATTTTGGGGCAGGAGAATCGTATCCCGTAAATGAAGTGTCCCGCTGTATAACCGCAAATAAACGAGCCGCTTTTTCTGGTCTGTGTACTCGATTTTAAAAACGCTTCCGCATAGCTCGGATTGATCGTTGTCCGCACCAGAAGTAAATGTTTCTGCAATCACTTCAATCAGCTTTTCAGTTCCGATATTGTTCTTTGCACTCCCATGATAAATAGGAAACAGGGAACCGTTTTGCATTCTTCTGCATTTCTCCCTCTGTAAATCTTGTATTTTCAAAGGTTCCCCCGCAATATATTTTTCCAAAAGTTCATCATTTCCAGCAATAATAGAATCCCATTTTTCTATATCCTCAATGTCTGTCAGAGACACTTCCGGAGTGAGCGAAACATCTTGCATAACCATGACATCATCAGAAAGTTTTTCTCTGATATTTTGATAAACGCTCTGTAAGTCAATGCCCTCCTGGTCTATCTTATTTACAAAAATAATCGTTGGGATTTTCATTTTCTGGAGCGCATGGAACAGTACCCGTGTTTGTGCCTGCACGCCGTCCTTTGCGGAAACTACTAAAATTGCTCCGTCAAGAACAGCAAGTGAGCGATATACTTCCGCCAAAAAGTCCATATGGCCGGGGGTATCGACAATATTGATCTTATAATTCTTCCAGCCGAAAGAAGTGACGGCCGTTTGAATGGTAATCCCACGCTGGCGTTCCAACAGCATGGTGTCTGTCCGCGTTGTTCCCTTATCTACACTCCCTAATTCCGGAACGGCTCCGCTGGTATAGAGCAGGCTTTCTGTCAAAGTCGTTTTTCCTGCGTCTACATGAGCAAGAATGCCGATATTGATTATTTTCATGTGTTTGTCCTCCATTCAGCCCCCAAAGGGCATAAAAATCCCCAGCAGCAAAATACTTTTACCGCTGGGGATATAGCGAATAGACATACACATACATACAACGCACTGCAAGCAGCGGTCGCTCTTTTGATATGTCAAATATATAAGGCAAAAGTATTCTTAAAAAGGGTACAAAAAACTAAGCCCCTTGCAAGGGACGGTTACAATTCTTTGTTCCCACTATTTGATTATAGTTAATTAAGAATACCTTGCCGCATATTTTTAACTCCTTACTTGGAATAGAAATATTATAGCATATCGGCATTGAAAAAGAAAGTCCTGAAACAAAATTTACGGAATAGTAGGCTGCTGTCTATCAATCTCTTGTGTGTTTCTTTATGACACATGAGCATTCGCTGCAGGATTCAAGCACGGAAGGCTCTATCATAGATTTCCACTCTTCATCCGTATAGATATAATCCGACAGTTCTTCGATCCGGCCGTCCTGTATCATCATATAGTAAAAAGCCGGAAGCATTCTCAGATCTGTAATTACCGCAGGGAGCGTGTCCGTTACATTCTGCCGTTTCAGATTCTGACGGTACTCCTCCTCTGTCTCCATGATCCACTCCACATCTGCCTGCCATTTTCCGTCATAGATCCGGTTAAATTCCTGAATCAAAGTTTCCTCATTCCGAATGCCTGTGGAGGAATCTACAATAAGAACAACAGGAATCGATACCTCTTCTTCCCCGTCCGGGGTCTGCACATTCTTCTCAGAACATCCCGCCGCAGTCACAGCCAGCAGCAGAGCAGCTGCAGCCGCCTGCAGTCTCCTGCCTTTATGTCTGTACCCCTGATATTCCGTCTGCCAGTTCTTATGATTGTATCTTCTTCTTTTATTCTTCATACTGTTCCTGTCCGCCCCCTCCGGGAATCTTTATCGTACATGTAGTTCCCTCTTCTTCCGCCCTGCAGTAAAATGCCGCCCTGTCTCCATATTTCAGGCGGAGCCGGGTCAGAATATTTACCACGCCATATCCGTGTTTCTTATCCGGAAAACAGTTTTTCAGTTCTCCCACCGGCATATCATTCATACCGTTGATTTTTTCCATCATATCCGGGGCGATGGACGTTCCGTTATTGGCAACACTCAGGTATAAATCTCCATCCTTCTTCCATACTGCAATTTCTATTCTGCCTCCCTCAAAAATGTCCTGAAAGCCGTACTTTACCGCATTTTCTACAAGAGGCTGCAGAATCAGCTTCAGAACATAGGTATCTGCCGCGTCCACCTGGCAGTCAATTTTGTAGGAAAAAAGATCCTGATTGCGGATCTGCTGAATCTCCATATAACTCTTTACATTTTCCAGCTCGTCTTCCACTGTCACGATTTCGCTTCCCTTGCTCAGAGACAGCCGCAGATATCTGGAAAGCGCCTGAATCATACGCATAGTTGTCTCTTCCCCGTTAATCCGCGCAAGCATGTAAATCGTATCCAGCGTATTATACAGGAAATGCGGATTGATCTGGCTGATCAGCATATTCAGTTCCGTTGTTCGCAGTTCCCGCTCCTGATCTTTGATCTCGTCCAGAAGCCGCCGGATATTGCCCAGCATTTCATTATAGGACCGGCCGATCTCATCCAGCTCCGTATTTGTGTGCAGCTCGATTGTCCGTTCAAAATTATTGCCGTCAAACTCTGTCATAGCGTCTTTTATCGTCTGAATCGGCTTTGTAAATCTCCGTGAAAAATAAATACTCAGAACAACTGCAACCGCTATAACCACAAGATATATTCCCGCAAATACAAGGAATATGGGGATCAGTCCCTGGTTCAGGACCCGGTCCGGAACAAATGAAAAAACGGTCAGTCCGCTGTCCGCATCCCGGTATGCCGACACTACGCCGCTCTTTACCCGCTCTCCGGCATATATCATCCCCGTGTCCTGTTTTTCCGCAATCTGCTCCTCCATTCCGTCCGGCACACCTTCTCCTTCTTCAAAATTCTCCGGAGCAGAAGAAAGACAGATCTGCCCGTTGCCGTCAATAATTCCTACGGCAGCCTCGTCAGCCAGTTCCGGACTTATCCCTGCTATTTCCTGCAGAAATCCGGGCTCCATTTTAAAAAACAGCATTCCGGGCCCGTGGGCGTACTCCAGGCTTCTAACATATCTCCCGATAAAAAGAGCCTCTTCTCCGGTACCGAACAGAGTATCCTCTGCCCAGAACCACTTTGTCTTTGAATATTCCTCTCCCAGATATTTTTCAAATCCGCTCTCTTCTATATCTTTATAGGACACATCTGAATAGGATCTGCTGTATACATTTCCCTTATTATCCACATAACAGTAGGCAGCCACATGGTCCAGGTCTATATAAGCAAAATACTTGCTCAGAGCAATATATCTTACTTCCTCCAGCCCCTGATTTTTCAGGCTCTGCTGCACATCATCATACAGAATACACTCTGCTGTTGTCTCATCACTTTTCCGGTACATATTTTCCAGCGTAAGCCCCATCCGTTCCGTCATAAACTCATATTTATCAATAATTGAACGCGTCAGTCTGTTCCTTACACTTATGATTACCCCCACGCTGGACAGCAGAAGCGCAAGTCCCAGAAGAGCAGCGGTATACTTCAGATACCTGCGCTGTATTCCCGATGTTTTCCTGTTCTTTTTCATAATTTCTCATACCTTTTTGTTACGTCTCATACTCTTTTCTGTATTCACTGGGAAGTCTTCCTGTATACTGCTTGAACAGATGGGAGAAATAGGACGGATTGTGAATCCCTACCGCATCGCAGATGTCTCCGATACTGCCGCCGCCTGCCTCAAGCAGCGTCTTTGCCTTCTCCATTCTCTGCTGCATCAGATACTTTTTAAAAGTCATATGAAATGTATGTTTAAACACTCTGCCGAAATAGACCGGATTCAGATAAATATGCGCGGCCACCGATACAATGGACAGATCTTCATCCTGAAGGTGATCCTCTATGTAAGCCACAGCCTCAGCCATATACTCTTTAAAATATCTCGTCTCATCCTTTTCAGCCTCTTTTTCCCTTGCATCAATGGCATCACACAGGATCTTATAACATACATCTACCGTCTTCGCCGCATTCAGATTCTCTAGATTATAGTAATAATTACGGAACTTCTCTTGAATCTCTTCCGTCAGCCCATAAGAATCCTGCAGCATGAACTCACTCTTCAGCATAACGCGGTGGAGAAATTTGCACTGCCGTTCTTCTTCATGAGGAAGACCGTAAATAAGCTGAATGAACGCTTCTTTCAGTTCTTTCTTATTATTTCTCCGCACGGCATTTACAATCAGATTATCCATATCCGCTGCCGGCTCTTCCCCCGGCGCTACTTCCACTTCTTCTGAGGCGGTAAACGCACTTGCACCGGATATACTGGCCATCCCAAACAGTTTCTTCGCTTCTATATAACTTTTCTTTATCCCTTCGATTTTTTTATATGGTTTTGAAATGGAGGCCACTACCGGGCTTTTTTCCTCTTTCTTTACATGTTCCAGCAGCTGTTTTAATTCAAGAACCGCCTCTTTATCCGTAGTCCGGATGATAAACGCGCTTTCTTCTGTTTCACCTTCTGCCCTCCAGTAAGCGAACTTCTTTCCCACCACTTCTTCCAGATGCTTCATAAGCGTAAAACGGGAAGCCTCATAGTCCAGAGAATTTGTTATCTTATAAGCCAGATCAATATCCACACATACTGTAATAAACCGATCCTCATTTCCCGGCATATTTCCCAGCGTCCGGAACACTTCTTCCACTTTCTCTTCAGGAATTCTGTTCTGTACATACTTCTGAATCACCACCTGTAGAAAGCTGTCACTGTCTTTTACAAGAAGCTTTTCCCAGCTATCATACTTCGCTTCATGCTCCATCCGTTCCATGCACATCTTATATGCGCCCTGCATTGTTTCCTGGAGTTTCTCATCCTCAATGGGCTTCAGCAGATAAGCATAGGCGCCCAGGTCGCATGCCTGCTGTGCATAGTCAAAATCCCGGTACGCACTCAGCACAATAAAAAGGCACTCAAGCTCTGTCTTCTGAATCTCTTCCATAACCATCAGTCCGGTAATCTGCTTCATCCGGATATCAGTCAGCACAACATGCGGCTTCACCTCTTCGATTACTTTGATCGCCTGCTCCCCGCTCTGCGCCGTTCCCGCCACCTGAAAGCCCATACTCTTCCAGTCATAAGTATTCAGAAGCCCCTGCAGCAAAATAGGTTCGTCATCTACAATTACCAGCTTTAATAACTTCATAAAATTCTCCAGTCCATACATTGAGTCTATCTTAACATATTCCACCTCTATTTTAATCTTTTATTTCCAAAGCCATTATAAAAAAACATACCTGTCATGCAAAAAAATAAACGAAACTTATCATTCAGAAATGAAATATATTCGGTTCGATGATTATTCGAAGTATAATATGCAAAATGCAGCAAAAACCAGAATTCAATGCACTCATTGCTCCACGCTGCGTGGTATTGCAGATCCGGGTTCCCTTAACTCAACTGCCTTGCCCGCTGTTCGACTCCATTAAAATCTTTTGCCGGGAAACTGTCTTTGTCATATACACACCAGATCTGCCCCTTTTGGATTTTGTTCTTTTTCACATATCTCTCTTCCATACCAATCACGCGCATCGTCTCTGCCTGGCATGGTTCAATTTCAATCAACACCATATCTCGGTAAATCGGATTATCTTCTATATACCTTTTAAATCCTTCAAAATATGATGGCTCTGTCTGTTGGCCCTCACAGAAGATATAATATCGAAATTCCCTCTTTTCCAGATATTCCTTGCGTCGTTTTTTCTTCCACGCCTCCATTCCGGCTTTTTTAGGCATTAACCTTCCCCCAATCTATGATTTTTCTGAGGTACGGATCAGCCCCATACTTTCCTTCCAGGTACTGCTTGTCGAATTTTGCATCTTTCCGTACTGACTCGCCTTTAGCATTTTTAAACTCTACCAGAGAATATAATTTAGAATTTTCTTTGTTTCCTTTGGCAACAAACCAGATCTCGTCTCTCCGAAACACTTCACTGTTCATCGTAGACAGATCATGAGATGTAAAAATCAACTGTGCCCCATGCTTATTTATCTTCATATTATTGAACATCATAATGATGTATCGGAGCAAAAGCGGATGTATTTTAGCATCTAGTTCATCAATTACCAACGTTGTTCCCACTGAGAGACTCTTTGCAATAAACGGAAGCAGGCCAAATAACTTCTTTGTTCCGCTGGACTCATCAAACAGATTTAATTCCGTCTCGTAATCGTCAACAACATGTTTTGTAAATACTTCGATCCGATCATGTTCTCTCTCTTCCACCCGGAAGTCCGCAATATCCAGATCCATTTCCTGTATCATATCCAGCATCAGTTTCTTCACATGTTCCGAATTTGAAATCGCCATACGCAGTTCCTGGCGTGGATTTCCGTAATTCAGGAAGTCGATTCCATCATCGAACCAGCTCAATACATCCTGCACCACTTCATTCTTGGCATAGGTAATACCCAAATAAGAAAGCAACGGGAGAGTCTCTGATAAATCTTCAGTGGTCTTTAATTTTGAAAAAACACCTTTCAGTGTGATTTCATTTTCATCTCTTTCAAAAAGCGCTGATCTGCGACCGGTTTCCAGTTTTACCCGATCCAGCCTTTCATACTCAATCACATCTTTCCTGACAGTCAGCTCGTAACGGTATTCTGCTAATGCGGTCCTGAAAAACAATTCAAACTCTGTCGGTGCATTCACTGTTTCAGCTGAAAAAGCAAATGGTTCAATCAATATTCTTTTTATTCTAATTGCCGCATTTTCATTATCACTGGTCGCATATAACGGTCTAAGCACCTTAAATACCAGACTGTGCAGTGCCTCCAGCACATTGGATTTCCCTCCTCCATTCGGTCCATAAACCGCTGATACCGGAAGGAACAACTCTCCGTCTCTATCTTTGATCACCCTGTCCTCATGCTCTGAAATGGCGGTTGCCTGCATGTCAAATGTCATTTCGTCACGAATGCTTTTAAAATTCTTTACTGTAAACTGGCATAACATTTGTGTCTACCTCCATTTCGTTTCAATACTATAGTTTTATATTATCT
>OERL01000319.1_pt1 | contig 10665 bp, 9 predicted proteins | sample 1539981 | NCBI WGS metagenome assembly OERL01 (sample SAMEA3891867, study PRJEB23780) | metagenome | biome: terrestrial biome; feature: animal house; material: Caecal content | place: Italy | collected 2015-05-05
TAAGGCGGATAAAACGCCGGACGTGGTCCCGATCATTGTAGAGAAACCCGGAGTGGACGTAGGATACGGAGCCATCGGAATCGGAGAGATCACATCCATACCCACCGCGCCCGCAGTGGCAGGCGCATATTACAAGTGGAGCGGAGATTTTCAGACAAAGCTTCCTCTGGCGAACACGCCTTATGAGAAAAAGAAGAAAGCGGTGAAATAGCCTATGGAAGAAAGCGGCAGGACTGAAAATGTCAGTGCAGAAAATCTCGGGGCAGAAAACTCCGGGGACAGGAAAATCCGACCCAGGATCAAGGTGCAGCTGACCGGTTCGGAACCTTTCTTCGGTCCCGGTGTCAGGACGCTTCTGGAATGGATCAGGGAGGAAGGTTCTGTCCGTGACGCATGTGAGAAGATGGGGCTCTCTTACAGCAAAGGAAGGAAAATGCTGGACCGGGCAGAAAAAGAACTGGGCTACACCATCGTAGAGCGCAGTCCGGGAGGAAAGAACGGAGGCGGAGCCAGGGTCAGCGGCGAAGGGCTGAAGCTTCTGGAGAAGTATGAACGCTTTGAAAAAGAGCTGACAGAGACAGCGGCAGAAAAATATAGAGAAATTTTTCATTAGAATACCACATCAGTTCGAATCAGGATGGGAATTTCGGAAAGGCGGTCAAAGACCGTCTTTCTTTTGCAAAATGGAATAAACAGTGAGATTGTATTTCTTCACCATGGTTGTTATAATATATAAGGTGACGTGGAGCATCAGATGAACAGGAGGAGAAAATGTCGATACCAGTATACATCAGAAAAGAATATTTCAGGGCAGTAACTCTTTCGGACAAAAGCGCGCATATACTGGAATTCCATTACCGGCCTCAGACAGTGGAAGTATATGAGAAAGGGCTTTCTGTATTCCATATGCAGTATTTTCTGGCGAGCAAGACCAAGGCAGAGATTATCGAATTCTATCTCACGGATTTTGCGCTGAGAGGGAAGGGTTATGGAACCGAGTGCATGAATGAGATCATTGATCAGCTGGGAAAGAAAGGCGTGACTCTGATCACGGCGCCGAACGGCTATGAACTGGCTCCCCTGGGCTATACAGGACCTGATCAGTACAGGGAGCTCATCGCGGGATTTTATGAAAAGACCGGTTTTACGATCAGCGGCGACGGAGATATCGCCATGAAGATACTGGACTGAAAGTCCGCTGTGGAAATTGCACATTTTCCTGATGCGAATTTAGGTAATAATTCCAAATTGACTCGAAGAGAAAAAGCACTTATACTAAACAGGTAAATCGAATACGCAAGATAGTGTGTTACTGTAAAGCAGGCATAAACTATCCTTTTTATTTATCAGGCCATCATGATTAAAAAGGATCAGTTTATGCTTTTTTTACGTGCAGGCATTAAGCCGTGCGCATATATGAAGAGATGCGTAGGAAAGCATGCTTTCCAGAGCATCTGTTCATATATGCATAGGGCGCAAGCCCGCGACCGAGATGGAGCGGAGCGGAATCGAGGTACACGGCGGAAAGCAGCCGGGAAGATGCGTCGAAAGCATGCTGCGCGTATCCGGTAAAAGGAAAGTTCTAAAGGAGGAAACAGTATGAAAGACAAGATTTTCGGAGTTCTTCAGAGGGTAGGGCGCAGCTTTATGCTCCCGATCGCCATACTCCCGGTAGCAGGGCTTCTGCTCGGGATAGGCAGTTCATTTACTAATGCGACAATGATTGAAACCTATGGTCTCCAGGCCATTCTTGGAGATGGAACCATCCTTCACGGACTGCTCACAATCATGAGCAAAGCGGGAAGCGTGATCTTCGACAACCTGCCCCTGATCTTTGCGGTGGGAGTTGCCATCGGTATGGCAAAAAAGGAAAAAGAGGTGGCGGCGCTGGCGGCTATGATCTCGTTCTTTGTTATGCATATTTCTATTAACGCAATGCTTGTCCTCAGGGGGGATATTCTCGCAGACGGCAGCATCGCGGAACATGTGCTGAGTGGAACCGTCGCAGAAATGTGCGGGATCCAGACACTTCAGATGGGCGTGTTCGGCGGCATCATTGTAGGGCTTGGCGTAGCGGCGCTTCACAACAGATTCTATAAGATCCAGCTTCCGAATGCGCTGTCATTCTTTGGCGGTTCAAGATTTGTGCCGATCATCTCCACCATCGTATACGTGGGCGTGGGGATTGTGATGTATTTTCTGTGGCCGTTCGTGCAGGAAGGGATTTATGCGCTGGGAGGACTTGTGACAGGAACAGGGTATTTCGGTACATTGATCTTTGGTATTATCAAACGTGCCCTGATCCCGTTCGGGCTGCACCATGTGTTCTACCTTCCGTTCTGGCAGACCGCGGTAGGCGGCACAATGGAGGTGGCAGGACAGCTCGTGCAGGGAGGCCAGAATATCTTCTTTGCGCAGCTCGCAGATCCGAACACAGTGCATTTCAGCGCGGATGCGACAAGATACTTCTCAGGAGAGTTTATATTTATGATTTTCGGACTCCCGGGAGCTGCGCTTGCAATGTATCGCTGCGCAAAGCCGGAAAAGAAAAAACAGGCAGGAGGGCTTCTGCTTTCAGCGGCTCTGGCATGTATGCTGACCGGTATTACAGAGCCTTTGGAATTCTCTTTCTTGTTCGTTGCACCGATGTTGTTCGCGGTACAGGTGGTGCTGGCCGGTGCGGCATATATGGTCGCCCATATCCTGAATATTGCAGTGGGACTCACATTCTCCGGCGGATTCCTTGACCTGTTTCTGTTCGGTATTCTCCAGGGAAATGAGAAAACGAGCTGGATGCTGATCATTCCGGCCGGCATTATTTACTTTATCCTCTATTATGTGATCTTTACATTCCTGATCAAGAAATTCAATCTAAAGACACCGGGACGTGAAGATGATGATGCAGAGACAAAGCTGTTCTCAAAGGCGGATTACCAGGCAAAGCAAGGCGCGGCGGGAAGCCAGGCAGGCCCCGGCAGGGCAGCCGGCGATGAGAAGAGCGTGCTGATTACCAGAGGACTTGGGGGCAAAAAGAATATTTCGGATGTAGACTGCTGTGCAACAAGGCTGAGATGCACAGTAGTAAAGCCGGAGCTTGTAAATGAGGACATCCTGCGCGCAACGTCTCCTTCCGGAATTATTCGGAAAGGACAGGGGATTCAGGTTATCTACGGCCCATCTGTGGCAGTGATCAAATCGAATCTGGAAGACTACCTGGAGACAGCGCCCGATGAGGAATATATCCGGGAACAGACAGATGATGCCAATGGCACCGCGTCAGACGGACCGGATGCAGGAAGCAGCACGGCTGATAACAGGGAAAGCAGCGCGGCAGCGGGACTTGAAGGCGGCGGGAAAGTGAAGAAGGTTCTTTTAAGTCCGTTCAGCGGAGATGCTGCACCGATTGCCGAGGCGTCTGATGAAGCTTTTGCCGGAAAAATGATGGGCGATGGTTATATTGTAAGGCCCGAGGAAGGAATAGCTTATGCCCCGGAAGACGCAACGGTATCTTTTGTGTTCCCCTCCAAACATGCAGTAGGGCTCATGGGAGATGACGGAACGGAATATCTGCTCCATATTGGTGTTGACACGGTGAATTTAAACGGAGAAGGTTTTGAAACATTTGTAAAAGACGGAGATCGTGTAAAAAAGGGTGACAAACTGATCGCATTTGATATAGAATATATAAGAGAGCATGCCAAATCCGATGAGTGTATTATTGTATTCACGAACCTTCAGGAAGGTGAGGAAGTCCGGATGACAAAACCGGGGAAAGTGTCAAAGCTGGATGAGGCAGCTGAGATCATTTCTTTGAACTGAGGATGAAGCTTTATCCCCTGCTCTCTGCCGCAGAAGCGGCAGGGGCGGGGGATTTTGTCACCAGATGAGGAAGTGTATCTGCAGATACAGGACAGATGGGAGCAAGATATGTATCGGATTATAAAAGTATTGAACAATAACGGAATCCTTGTGTATGATAATGATACGAAAAAGGAAATGATCCTTTTGGGGAACGGGGTGGGATTTGGTAAAAGGCCTGCTGAACAGATCGCACATCTGCCGGGGGCAAAGATGTATTCTCTTGTGACCAGGGAGAAGCGGCAGTCCGTCCTGCAGGTGGTGAATGGGATTCGCCCGGAATTTATTGAGGCAGCGGGGAGAATTATTGACGAGGCGGAGAAGATATTTAACAAGGTCAGCCGGGACATCCTTCTTCCTATGGCAGATCACATTGCATTGGCGGCAAAACGGGCGAAAGAGAACCGCCAGATTCCGAATCCTTTTACTCCGGACATCCGGGTACTTTTTGCCAGAGAATATGGGGCGGCCTTAAAAGGAAGGGAAATCATCAGACAGATGACAGGATATGAGATCTCGGACGATGAGGTCGGATTTATTACGCTGCATATCCATGCAGGCCTCTCTGACGAACAGGTATCGGAAGCGCTGGAGACTACCCGGATCATAGATGAAGGTATCGCTATGATCGAGCAGGCGTTCGGACAGAAATTTGAAGAAGATTCTCTTGCATATACAAGGCTTATGAGCCATTTGTACTACATGGTGGCAAGGACGCGGAAAGGGGAGTCGGCGAAAGCGGATTTCAATGATTTTATATTTGCCAATTATCCGAAAACAGGAGAAGTGGCAGAACGAGTCTGTGACTATATGGGCATGCAGCTGAAGAAAGAAGTGGCAGCAGAGGAGATCGGGTTCCTGGCGATTCATATTCAGAGAGTGATTGATCCTGATGCAGTGTAGGGGAAATGGCGCCGGGATCAGAATACAGGCATAAATAACAGGCAGAAATATAGGGAGACTGACATGTACAAGATACTGATAATCGAAGATGACCTGCCCATGGCGCAGGCGATACAGAAAGAGATGAAGATGTGGGGAAATGAGGCACAGTACGTGCAGGATTTCCGGAATGTATTGACGGAGTTTACGGAATATGATCCCCACCTTGTTCTTATGGACATCACGCTTCCGTTTTACAACGGGTATCACTGGTGCAGCGAGATTCGTAAGATTTCCAACGTGCCGGTTATATTTATCTCGTCTGCGTCGGACAATATGAATATTATCATGGCAGTGAATATGGGCGGGGATGACTTTGTTGCCAAGCCTTTTGATTTAAGCGTGCTCATGGCAAAGGTGCAGGCAGTCTTAAGGAGGACATATGACCTGGCGGGGAAGATCCCGGTGCTGGAACACAGGGGCGCGATCCTCAACCTTTATGACACGACGCTGACCTATAACGGAGAGAAGATCAGCCTGACCAAGAATGAATTCCGTATCCTGCAGACCCTGATGGAGAACAAGGGCCGGCTGGTGAGCAGGGATACTCTGATGACCAGGCTGTGGGAGACGGATAATTATATAGAAGAAAATACCCTGACCGTCAATATCGCACGGCTGAGAAAGAAGCTGGAGAAGGCGGGGCTTACGGACTTTATTACCACGAAAGTGGGAGAAGGATATATCATACAGCAGGCATAACGGCCGGAGAAGGAGGAAAAGATGAAGCGTTTTTTCAGATATCTGTATGACTGCCGTTATGTATGGGTGTGGGCGGTCTTTTGCAGCGTGATCTTTGCAGTCGTATTCGCCCTGTACGGGATTAAGATGGAGGCAGTGTGGTATCCGATCCTCCTTTCCGCGCTGTTGGGGATCGCCATGCTGATCATGGGATTTGTCAGGCGGGGGAGAAAGCACCGCGAGCTGGAAAGGGTCAAGCTCTCCGGAGAGATCCTTCCGGATATTTCGGACATGCTCCCCCAGGCGGGAAGTCTTACCGAAGAAGATTATCAGACGCTTCTGTTAAGGATGGAAGCTGCTTATAGAGAGAAAAAAGGAGAATGGGACGCAGCCAGGCAGGACATGAACGATTATTATGCCACGTGGGTGCATCAGATCAAAGCGCCGATCGCGGTTATGAAGGTGCTGCTGCAGCAGGATGATACCCCTGAGAACAGGGAACTCTCGGCGGAACTTTTCCGGGTAGAGCAGTATGCGGAAATGGCGCTCACATATGTCCGGCTCGGGGAAGGGGCATCAGATCTGGTGATCCAGGAGTACGACCTGGATGCGATCATAAGAAAAGCCATCCGGAAATATGCAGGGCAGTTCATACGCAGAAAGATCCGCCTTATATATGAAGGGACGTCTGCCCGCGTGATCACGGATGAGAAGTGGCTTGCCTTTATCATCGAACAGCTTCTCTCCAATGCGGTCAAATATACATCCGAGGGTTCTGTGACCATATCCGTAGATGACAGGAAACATCTTGCGGTCACGGACACCGGGATCGGGATCTCGCCGGAGGATATGCCGCGTATCTTTGAGAAAGGATATACAGGCTACAACGGCAGACTGAATAAGAAGTCCACGGGCATCGGGCTGTACCTGTGCAGGGCGGCGGCTGACAAGCTGGGACACAGACTGACAGCGGAATCTGAACCGGGAAAGGGCAGCAGGTTCGTTATTGATCTGGAATCGTATCCATTCCGCGCGGAATAAGGGATATTACAATAATGTCACATGGGACAGTCAGAATGTCACAGGATTCGATGTCGGCACTCTGGCTGTCTTTGCTATACTGATTACAGTCCAAAGAGAGTGCGCATGTGGCGCGCGGGATAATGATCAGTAAAGGAGGAGCATATCATATGGCTGTTTTGGAAGTAAAGAACTTGAAGAAAATATACAGGCCCCGTTTCGGAGGAAATCAGGTGCAGGCGCTTTCCTGTGTGAATTTCTCGGTCGAGGAAGGGGAGTATGTGGCAATCATGGGAGAGAGCGGATCCGGTAAAACCACGCTTTTAAATATCATGGCTGCCCTTGATAAGCCGACAGAGGGAGCGGTCTGTCTGGACGGGAAATCTCTTGCTGAGATCAAGGACAAAGATATTTCAGAGTTCCGCCGGGACCATCTGGGCTTTGTGTTTCAGGAGTTCAACCTGCTGGATACATTTAATGTAAGGGACAATATTCTCCTGCCGCTGGTGCTCAAGGGGATGCCGCATAAGAAAATGATGCAGTGCGTCACGCCCATTGCGGAAGAGCTTGGGATTGCGTCTCTGCTTGATAAGTATCCTTATGAGATCTCAGGAGGACAGAAGCAGAGAGTGGCAGTGGCAAGGGCGCTGATCACGGAGCCCCGGCTGATCCTTGCGGATGAGCCCACGGGCGCGCTGGATTCCCGTTCTACTGATGAGCTGCTGTCCCTGTTTGCCAGGATCAACGGGAAAGGGCAGACCATACTCATGGTGACCCATTCGGTAAAGGCGGCGAGCCGCGCGGGGAGGGTGCTCTTTATCCGGGACGGAGAAGTGTACCATCAGGTGTACAGGGGCGCTATGTCGGATGAACAGCTCTACCAGAAGATCTCCGACACGCTCACAATGCTTGCGACAGGTGGTGACAGGCGATGAGGAGAGGATTCTATTTAAAGCTGGCAGCGGAAGGGATTTCGAAAAACCGCAAATTCTATTTCCCGTATTTTCTGACCTGCATCTGCATGGTCATGATGTTTTATATTGTGGCGTACCTGTCCATGAGCGCGGACTTTTCGGGGGTGTTCGGCGGCAATATGCTTCAGTCCATGCTTGGGTTCGGGGTGTTTGTCATTGCGATTTTCTCGTTGATCTTCCTGTATTACACGAATTCATTTCTGATCCGCAGGAGACAGAAGGAATTCGGGCTTTACAATATTCTGGGCATGGGCAAGCGGAACCTTGTGAAGATCCTTCTGTGGGAAAATGTACTGACAGCAGTGATCTCCATCGGCACGGGGCTTGTATTCGGCATCCTCTTCTCAAAACTGGCAGAGATGGCGGCAATGAAGATCCTGGGCGGGCAGACAGGATTTGAGATCCATGTGGCGTTTCAGCCCATTGTGTGGACGGTTGTCCTGTTCCTTGCGATCTTCCTGCTGCTCGTATTTCGGATGGTGGTCTCCATCTTCCGGCTGCGCCCGGTGGAAATGCTGCGCAGCGAGAGTACGGGAGAGAAGCCGCCGAAGGCGAACTGGCTGCTGGCGCTTATCGGCGCGGTACTGCTGGGAGCTGCATACTATATGGCAGTGGCAGTGCTTGATCCCATGACAGCGATGGTGTTGTTTTTCCTGGCAGTGGTCATGGTTATCCTGGCGACGTATCTGCTCTTTATCGCAGGATCTGTGGTATTCTGCCGGCTGCTTCAGAAGAATAAGAAATACTATTATAAGACAAGGCATTTTATCTCCCTTTCTTCCATGACTTACAGGATGAAGCGCAACGGCGCGGGGCTTGCCTCGATCTGTATTCTGTCCACCATGGTGCTTGTCACGGTGTCTTCTACGATCTGTCTGTTCGCGCAGGCAGAAGACGCGGTGAGTAAACGGTATCCTCAGGATATTTTCATACGGCTGGGGACTAACGGAGGGGCAGATCTGAACGAGCAGGATGCAGAGGCTTATATCAGCGTGGCGGAGGGAGTTCTGGCGGAACACGGGGAGGAACCGAAAGATCTTCATGATTACCGCATGTACAGCCTGGATGCATATCAGACGGGTTCCGACTTCCAGATCGACCTGAACCAGGTGCCGCAGATCGGGCAGGATAATGGTGAAATCCGGGGAGTTTACTTAATCCCTCTGGAAGATTATAATGCTATATCCGGCAGCGGGGCCGAGCTGGGAGACAACGAAGTGCTTATATATCCATATAAGATGGATTACGATTATGATACAGTGAGCTTTCAGGGGTTTGATGCGTGGAAGGCAGAAAAACTGGATTCCGAGCCTTTCCTGATCGGGGAGGCTGACGCCAATGCAATGGGCAGCCTGTTTGTTGTAGTCCGGGATATCTCTGTGATGGAACAGATGTGCCAGATTAAGAATGAATCCCTTGCCGGAGAGTGGACTTCCTCGATCCAGAGGTGTTATGGATTTAACTTAGACTGCGGGGATGAAGAAGAGTCGGAAATCTATGACGAGATTACTGACAGGTTCTCATGGATAAACAGCGGCGCAAATTGGTACACTGAGTCAAAAGCGCAGAGCAGGGCAGAGTATGTGGCCATGTACGGCGGGCTGTTCTTCCTGGGGATCCTGCTGGGCGCGGTGTTCCTCTTCGGGACCGTGCTGATCATGTACTACAAACAGATTTCAGAGGGATATGAGGACCAGGGCCGATTTGATATCCTGATGAAGGTGGGAATGAGTCTGAAAGAAGTAAAACAGAGTATTAATTCCCAGGTGCTCACTGTGTTTTTCCTTCCGCTTATCGTGGCAGGCGTGCATATGGCATTCGCCTATCCGCTGATTGCCAGGATCCTGAAGCTGATCTCCGCGGGAACAGATGAAAAGCTGTTTCTCCTTGTGACCGTGTGCTGCTACCTTGTGTTCGCGCTGTTCTATGTGATCGTATACTGGGTCACTTCAAAGAGCTACTACACGATCGTCAGCGCAAGGGAAAAGAACAGGTGATGCCGGATGTGCTGATTAGTAATATTCGGTCGGATAAATTCAGACAATTTATTCTGTTTGTCTGATTTGGTATTCAAATTTTTGGGGATTATGGTATACTGTATTTATAATATCAGCGTAAAAACAGTGCTGGGGATAAAGGCTGCCGGGACAGTACGGCAGCCGGAAAATACAGCGGCGCGCAGGGAGGAGTGACAGTTATGATGCAGCACACGATAATCACGATCGGAAGACAGTTTGGCAGCGGAGGACACGAGGTCGGCAACCGCCTGTCGGAGAGGCTTAACATCCCGCTTTACGACCATAACCTGATCCGCATGGCAGCGCAGGAACTGCGCATCAGCAATGAGGATGCCACGAAGGTGGATGAGACTGTGCTCGGGCGTTTCCTTTCAGCTTATGCGGCAAACAGCCTGGAGTACAGGGCTTTCGTCACAAGCGATGAATCCGGGAAACCGCTCACGGACAGAGTGTTTGAACGGCAGTCCGCGATCATCCGGAAACTGGCGGAGAAAGGACCGGGTATTTTCGTAGGGAGGTGCGCGGACTATATCCTTGGAGATTATTCAAACTGTATTAACACATTTATCTATGCGTACAAAGAGGACCGGATCCGCCGCATTATGAAGCTGTATAAGCTGGAAGAAAAACAGGCGGCTGACAAGATAAAGAAAACAGACCGGGAGAGGAAACTCTATTATGAAGCACGCACGGGAAGAGAGTGGGGCGGCATTGAGGCGAACAGCATGATGTTCAATGTAAGCCTGCTCGGAATCGACGGCGTGACGGACGCTCTGGAAGCGATCTACCGGAAATGGGAGACGAGATAAAACCTCCAAAGCATAAAGCGATAAAACACAGAAAGGCAGCCACAGGATTTTGGCTGTCTTTCTGTGTTTTATATTGCCAGGCAGAGTATACGGATAAGATCATATACAATGTAAGACGGCTGTCCGGTCTGGTCAGCAATATCCTCCTGCGGAAACCAGGAAAACCAAAATGACCCCTATTCTGTTGCAGATTATCAAAAAGCAGCATATCCTGTTTGTACTATTTATAGTGTTTGTACTATTTAAAAGTTTTGGCGCAGGCAGATGGTAAAAACTGAAAAAATGGTGTAATATAATAGATATTGTCTGCCTGTGATTTGAAAAAATTGTGAAAACCTTACAATTTTTGGCAGAGAATAATAT
>OERL01000323.1_pt1 | contig 10633 bp, 9 predicted proteins | sample 1539981 | NCBI WGS metagenome assembly OERL01 (sample SAMEA3891867, study PRJEB23780) | metagenome | biome: terrestrial biome; feature: animal house; material: Caecal content | place: Italy | collected 2015-05-05
CGTAAATTTTGTCGGGTTCCCTGCCGCTGCCGCTGACGGCGGGCATTTTGTTTATTTCGCCGTCGGTCTGAGCGAGAAGGTTGTCGGTGTCAATCCCCGCTCTGCCGAGCAACATAGGCACTAGTCCCCCGTCCTGGTCGACGAGAGCGTACAAAAGATGCTCGGGCATAATCTGCATATTCTGGTTTTCTATGGCTATATTCTGCGCCGCGTTCACCGCTTCCAGCGCTTTTTTGGTAAATTTCTGTGCATTCATAGTGCCACCTCCTCAAATAATCAGCGCGCCGCCGTTGAGATAGCGGAGATATTCGTTTTCGAGCGCTTCGGTGGAAGCGAAGTTGCCCGCAAGCCACCCTTTCAGCATATCGTCGAAAGCGGCGATATAACCGCCTATTGCCGCGCCCGTCTCTTCCTCGGTATAGTCCCTGCCCGCGGGCAGAGCGAACTTGCGCGTGAATCTGCCGTTTTCCAACCCGTATTCGATTTCGCGCCCGCCGAAGAAATGTCCGATGTAAATGCTCTCGAGTTGCATCCATATCTTGAAGAACCTCGTCATCTCCACCAGCAAATCCGCCGCGGTTGTGCGGAAAACCACCTTAAGTTGCCCTATAGTGGTCTCGGGCATACGGTACATTTCAACCTCGTAACGGATAGTGGGACGGTAGTTGTAGCGCAACGAACTTTTGAAAGACATCGAAAGACCGCCCGCTCCCAACGTGAACATTCCGCCCACTCTTTCGCCTATAAGATTCTCCACGGCGTCGAAAATGTGACGCACGTGCATCTCCGGCGTGGTGAGGGAAACGTACTCTGCAAGAATCTGATTGACCAGATTGGAGCGGTTCGTCCTTTTTTCCGCGGCAAGCCTGTCCACTTCGCGGATTACGTCTTCCGCCAGCATAAGGCTGTACATATTCTTTTTCAAGTTGTCACCTCCGCGTTTATATATTGCACCCTACGGCGCCTGTTTACACGCAAACTGTACACCCGTCCGAAAGTTTTGTCAACATATTTATATAAATTCTGCGACAAATTGTGACTCTACTTGAGCGAAAGCAAAAGAAAACGTCTCCCGTGCGGGAGACGTTCGGTAAATATTCCGTGCGTTCAGATTGCGGGAAACCTTTCGGACGCCCGTCAGTCAAGTTCGAAAACGCCGGTGCAAAGGTCGTAATATCTGCCGCGCTGCGCCATAAGTTCGTCGTGGTTGCCGCGCTCTATTATTTCGCCGTGTTCGATGACGAGAATGACGTCGGCGTTGCGCACGGTAGACAGTCGGTGCGCTATGATGAACACCGTTCTTCCGCGCATAAGACCGTCCATACCTTTTTCAATCAGTTCTTCCGTGCGTGTGTCGATTGAGGAAGTCGCCTCGTCGAGAATGAGGACGGGCGGGTCCGCCACCGCGGCGCGCGCAATCGACAGCAACTGCCTCTGCCCTTGAGAGAGGTTGGAGCCGTCTCCCGACAACATTGTGTCGTAACCGTCGGGCAAATGGCGTATGAACGAATCCGCATTCGCAAGGCGCGCCGCTTCTTCCACCTGTTCGTCGGTGGCGGCGAGATTTCCGAAACGGATGTTGTCTCGCACCGTACCCGTGAACAGGTGCGTATCCTGCAACACCATACCGAGAGAACGACGGAGGTCGTCTTTCTTTATCTTCTGAATGTTGATTTTGTCGTATCTTATCTTGCCTTCGTCGATATCGTAGAAGCGGTTGATAAGGTTGGTGATTGTGGTTTTGCCCGCACCGGTCGAACCGACGAGAGCCACTTTCTGCCCGGGTTTCGCGACAAGGTTTATTCCTTTCAGCACCGGCTCGCCTTCGACGTAAGAGAATGTGACGTTCTCGAACTCCACTTCACCGCGCCACTTGACGTAGGTGGTGGTATCCGAGGCCTTGTGATAGTGTTTCCACGCCCAAACTCCCGTGCGCTCCTCGCACTCCGTAAGATTACCCTGACCGTCCTCGCGCGCGTTGACGAGCATAACGTAACCCTCGTCGGTCTCGGGTTTCGCGTCGATAAGCGCGAAAATACGTTCCGCACCGGCAAGCGCCATAAGTATGCTGTTGAATTGCTGCGACATCTGCGCAATCGGCGTGCTGAACTGACGGGAGAACTGAAGGAACGTTATAAGCACACCGATTTTCATTCCGCCTATCCCCGCAACCGCAAACAGCGTGCCCGCTATTGCCGTTACGGCGTAATTGACGTAACTCAGGTTGCCGAGAATGGGCATAAGAATGTTGGCGTAGGTATGCGCTTCACGCGAGGCCGAGCGCAGTTCGCCGTTTATCTCGTCGAAAGCCGCTTTTTCGGCGTCCTCGTGACAGAAAGCCTTGACCACGCGCATACCCTCGATATGTTCCTCCACATAACCGTCGAGCACGCTTATCGCCTTCTGCTGTCCGACAAAATGCTTGCCGCTTCTGCCGCCTATGAACTTGACGATTACGAACATTATCGCTATCATCGCGATTACGAACAGAGTGAGCAACGGGCTCATCGCCAGCATTACCGCGAATATGCCGAGCACCATAAGACCGTTGGAGAGAAGATACGGCACACCGTTGGCGAGGAGTTCGCGCAGGGTGTCCGCGTCGTTGGTGTAGCAACTCATAATCTCGCCGTTGGGACGGGTGTCGAAATATTTGATGGGCAACTTCTCCATATTGACGAACATTTCGTCGCGGATATTGCGCTGAATCGCCGTTGTCATATTGACGATGAACCAGTTGTAGCAATAGGACATTATGACGGCAAAGACGTACAAGGCCGCCATAATCCCGACCATCATAGCGAACCCGTCTATGCTCGCGCCCTCTACTCCGTCGACAATGGGAGCCAGATAGTCGTCGATAACCACGGACAGCATAAACGTGCCGCCGACGGTTGCCCCGACGTTGAGAAGCAGACATATTGCGGCGAACGCCACTCTCCATTTAAAAGGCTTGAAATACAGGAGAATACGCTTGAAAGTTGCCATAGGGTGCGCGGCAACGAAAAGATTCCCTTTGCCGTAACGTCCCTGCACACTGCGTTTGCCGCCCGAAGGCGCGGTTTTCAAAGTGCCTGCCTTTTTCATTCCGCTTCCTCCTCTCCGTCGGCAATTCTTTTGCCGTCGATCTCAGTCGGCGCCGTGCCGTTTCTCTGCGAATTGTAAACCTCGCGGTAAATTTCGTTGCCCGCGAGCAATTCTTCGTGCGTGCCCACGGCGTCGATTCTGCCGTCCGCCATCACGATTATTCTGTCGGCGTCCTCCACCGAACTTATGCGCTGGGCAATGATGAGCACCGTTGTGTCCCTGAACTCCTCCTTGAGCCCTTTGCGTATTGCCGCGTCGGTGGCGGTGTCCACCGCCGACGTGGAATCGTCGAGAATCATAACCTTGGGGTGCTTGAGCAACGCGCGGGCAATGCACAGTCGCTGTTTCTGCCCGCCGGACACGTTGACGCCGCCCTGACCGAGTTCAGTATCGTAACCGTTCGGGAAAGACGTCACGAAATCGTGCGCCTGAGCGGCACGCGCGGCGTGCTCCACCTGCTCGTCGGTCGCGTCGGGATTGCCCCACTTCAGATTTTCCTTTATCGTGCCCGAGAACAGCACGTTCTTCTGCAGCACCATACCGATTGCGCCGCGCAGGTCTTCGATGCGGTAATCCCTGACGTCGACGCCGCCGACTTTCACGCTTCCCGCGCAAACGTCGTAAAAACGCGGTATAAGTTGCACGAGTGAACTTTTCGCCGAGCCCGTACCGCCTATTATACCGACGGTTTCGCCCGATTTTATGTGAAGGTTGATGTTTTCGAGATTGAGAACGTCGGAGTTTTTGCCGTAAGAGAAATTCACCCCGTCGAAATCTATGCTGCCGTCCGCCACGGCGTCCGTTGCGGGCGAAGGATTGTCCTTTATGTCGGGCTGTTCGTTGAGCACCTCGACGATACGCCCCGCGGAGGCTCGCGACATAACCAGCATAACGAACACCATAGCCACCATTGCGAGCGACATAAGAATCTGCATTATATAACTGAGGAACGCCTGCAATCTGCCGAAGTACATATCGCCCGCTATGATTTTGTTGCCTCCGAACCAAAGAACGGCGATTATGCAACCGAAAGCGACCAGTTGCATAAGAGGCATAGCGATAACCAGCATTTTTTCGGCGGAGAACTGCAGTTTCTGCACGACGGAACTGACCTTCTTGAAACGTTCGGTTTCGTAATCCTCGCGCACGAACGTCTTGACCGTACGGATACCGGTCAGGTTCTCCTGGGTACGCTCGTTCATCTCGTCGTACTTCTTCAGCATCTTCATAAATCTGGGATAGATTACGACGACGCCGACGACCACTCCGACGACAAGCAACGGGATTGCCACAGCGAAAATCGCCGCCAGTTCGGCATTTATGGATATCGCCATACCGAGCGCCATCACGAGCATCGCAGGTGCGCGAACGAGCGACCTTATCACCATCATATAGGAAATCTGCACGTTGGTGATGTCGGTAGTAAGGCGCGTGATGAGGCTTGCGGTGTTGAATCTGTCGAGGTTCGCGAACGAAAATCCCTGCACTCCGTAGTACACCTTGCGTCGCACGTTCATTGCGAAACCCGTGGAGGCGTAAGCCGCATACTTGCCCGACAACGCGCCGAACACCAGCGAAACGAGCGCCATAAGTATCATAAGCCCGCCGCATATGAGTATAAACTCCGTGCGCGACCCCACCGTGAATACGGAAGTGGACGAAGCGCCGAGATTGAGCGTGAACGTAAACGAGGACAATCCGTCTTCCAATCCGACGTCGATAATCTGGGACATTATCAGCGGAATGAACACCTCGAGAATTACCTCGACCACCACGAAAACGGCGGCGAGTACGGAGGGCAATTTGTATTCTCCCACGCACGAAACGAGCGTGCTCATCGCGCCTTTTTTCTTTCCTTTGTCGGTTGCGGTTGCCGATTTCGTCATAACACCGATACCTCTGCCTTTCCGAGCGATTGCGGAAAGCGTTTTACGTGTTGCGGGCGCGGGATAACCCGCGCCCAAAAGCAGTTTATGGCAATTCGTCCGTCATTCCGCCCCTTCGTCAGAAGATTCGGCGGAAGATACGGCGAAAATTTCTCCGACAAAGCGGCGCGCGTCGTCGAAAGAAGCAAAGACCTCTCTCCTGTCGTCCGCGGACACCTCGACGGGATAGTGACAAAAAGCAAGCGCGTTTACGGCTTGCTTTTCGTCGCTGAATGTTTGATTTTCGAAAGCGACTTTGCGATTCATCTCCGCTCAGATGGGCAGCAGTCTGAGAATCCTGCCCCTCAGAATGATGAGGACGAGGTCGACGAGCCAGAGAATGAAGCCCACGCCGATGATTCTGATGATGCCTGCCAGAATCTTGCCGTCCTTGAATCTGGTGAGAAAACCGAGAATCCACGCCGTCACCGGAATAATCGCGAGGATTATGCTGACTATGCGGGGTAAGCCGAAATAGTCTTTGCCTTTTTCTTTTTTAGCCATATTTTCCTCCCCGACGGAATAACCGCCTTTTTTTTATTGTATCACTTTATGCGCGCGGTGTAAACACAGAAACCTTTGCGCACAAAACAATCTGCCATTTTCTTTTTTTTCGACGCGCTCCGCGACTTCCGCAGCGTCGCCGCGCGAGCGTCAGCCAACCAGCACGGGGTGTCGTGCCGCGGTGGCTTCGTCGGGTCTGCCTATCGGTGTGGTGACGGGCGCGCGCTTGACCGCCGCAGGGTCGGAATACGCCAGCCGTACGATTTCCCCGAACGCTTCGGCCGCCCTGTCGAGATTTTCCTTGCTCTCGGTCTCGGTTGGCTCGAACATCATAGCCTCCTCGACAATGAGCGGGAAATACACCGTGGGCGGGTGAATACCGCGGTCTATGAGCGCCTTTGCGACGTCGTTTGCCGTAACTCCCGTATCGTCCTTGAGTTTCTTCATCGAAACGACGAACTCGTGCATACACGGACGCGAAATGTCGATGGGATAATGCAAACTCATTTTCTCGCGGAGATAATTCGCATTGAGCACCGCAGTCTCCGAAGCGCGCGCTATGCCCTCTCCGCCGAGAGTGACTATGTAGGCAAGCGCCTTGACGAGCACCCCGAAATTGCCGTAGAACGACGAAACCCTGCCCGCCGAACGCTTGCCGTAATTGAAACGGAAGCCCTCGTCCGTGTCCGCAATTCGGGGATTTGGCAGGAACGGCACCAACGGTTTTTTGCACCCGACGGGGCCCGCTCCGGGACCTCCGCCGCCGTGAGGCGCGGAAAACGTCTTGTGCAGGTTGAGGTGCACGACGTCGAATCCCATATCCCCGGGGCGCACTATACCCGCCACGGCGTTGAGATTGGCTCCGTCGTAATACATAAGCCCACCCGCATTATGCACGATTTCGGCAATTTTCAACACTTTCTTTTCAAACAGTCCGAGGGTGCTCGGATTGGTGAGCATAAGCGCGGCGGTATCGCTTCCGACGAGTTTTCCGAGCGCCTCGATGTCGACGTCGCCCGACTCGTCAGTCCCCGCGTGCACAACCTCGAATCCCGCCATAACGGCAGACGCGGGATTGGTGCCGTGCGCGCTGTCCGGTATGATGACTTTCGTGCGTGCGACGTCCCCGCGGGAAGCGTGATACGCCTTTATCAGGAGCAATCCCAGAAACTCGCCGTGCGCTCCCGCACAAGGCTGCGTAGTGAATGCGTCCATACCGGTAATCCCGCACAAATAGGAGTTAAGAGTATCGATTAATGCAAGAGAACCCTGTATTTTGTCGGCACGCGTCAACGGGTGAACGTCGGCGAACCCTTCCAGCGCAGCGAGTTTTTCGTGCAGTTTGGGATTGTATTTCATCGTACAGGAGCCGAGAGGATAGAACCCGTCGTCCACGCCGAAAGCACGCTTGGACAGCGCGGTGTAATGGCGCACCGCTTCCTGCTCGGAAAGTTCGGGCAAACGCAACGTCTCGCGCAACACCCCGTCCGCGAACCGATATTTTTCGACTTGCGGGGCGGGCATACTCATTCCCTTGATTTCCGTCGAGGATTTTTCAAACACCGTTTTCATTTCAACACCCTCCCCACGGTTTCCGCAACCTTGTCCATATCGGCTTTGCCGACGGTCTCCGTGCAGCACCACAAAATCCTGTCTGGAGAAAGCACCAGACCGCCGAGTATGTCTTCCCTGTCGAGGGCGCACACGATTTCCGCCGCCTTTCCCTTGACGTCGGTGACGAATTCGTGGAAAAACTCTCCCCTGTAAACAAGCGGCGCGCCCGCCTCGGCGAGTTTGCCCGCAAGATAATGGGCGTTTGAGGCGCAGGTCTCGGCGACGGCGCGCAACCCCGCAGACCCCATAAGCGACAGATACACCGAGGCGGTCAACGCGGCGTGTGCCTGATTGGAACATATGTTGGACGAGGCTTTTTCCCTGCGTATATGCTGTTCGCGCGCCTGCAGTGTCAGCACGAAAGCGCGCCTGCCCTCGGCGTCCCTGGTTTCGCCCACGATACGCCCGGGCAGTTTGCGAGTGAATTCTTTCTTTGCTGTTATGAAACCGAACGACGGTCCTCCGAACGACATCGGAAGTCCGAGGGGTTGTCCGTCTCCGACCGCGATGTCGGCGCCGAGTTCCGCCGGAGTCCTGAACAGCGCCAGCGAAACGGGATTGCACCCCACAACGACCTTGCCCCCCGCGAAATGCACGGTGTCGGCGACTGCCGTCACGTCTTCGAGCAGACCGTAATAGTTCGGCGATTCGAGGTAAACGGCGTCGGCCTCTCCCTCGTACGGCACGGCTCTGCCGCCCGAAGTCGGAATAACGTCGACCTGTGCGCCGCGGGCACGGGCGTAGGTCGCCACGGTCTCCAGCGTGTCGGGATTGACGTTGTCGTAGACGGCGATTCTTCCCGTTTTGCCCAGGCACATAAGGCAGGCTTCCGCCGCCGCCGTCGCGCCCGAATAATGGGAAGCGTTGGACACGTCCATACCCGTAAGCGAGCACATCATAGTCTGATACTCGAACATCGCCTGAAGTATTCCCTGCGAAATTTCGGGCTGATAAGGCGTGTACGCCGTGAGAAACTCCTCGCGGGATACGATTGCGCTTACCGCCGCCGGTATGTAATGACGGTAACTGCCCGCCCCCAGAAAAACGCTCTTGTACACTTTGTTGCGCGCGGCAAAAGAGGAAACGAGTTCTTCGGTCTCTTTCTGCGTTCTGCCTTGCGACAGATGCACTTTGAGACGCCCGAGTTCGCGCGGAACGTCGGCGAAAAGTTCACTTACGGAACTCACGCCGAGCGCGGACAACATTTCCTCCCTTTCCTTGTCGGTAAGAGAAACGTAGTCGGACATAATCACCCCAGAAATTCTTTGTATTCCTCTTCGCTCATCAATCCCGTTGTCGCTGCAGAGGGGGCGACGGCAAAAATCCAGGCGTCGGAGTCCTCGGAGAGCAATTCGGGCGCGTCCTCGAGTGCGGTATTGACTTCGCTGACGGTGCCGTCGACGGGAGAATTGACCTCGGCAACGGCTTTGACGGATTCTATTTCGCAGGCTGCCGCGCCCGCCGCAACCGTCGCGCCGACTTCGGGCAACTGCACGAACACGATTTCGCCCAGTTCCTGCGCTGCGTGCCTGCTTATTCCGACATAAGCGACGCCGTCTTTGATTTCCAGCCACTCGTGAGTTTTGGTGTACTTCTTCATACAATCTCCTTATAGTTTCGCGCCTTTCGGCGATTGATTATCTGTTCCTGTCGGGACGGGTATAGAACGGCAAAGTCACCGCGACGAGCGGCACTCTGCGCCCTCTCACGTCCGCCTCGAGTTCGCGGTCCGCGAAATCGCGTTTGACCCTCAGCATCGCGATACCGCACCCCAGGGTGGGCGAATGGGTGCCCGACGTCGAAACGCCAACGAGTTCGTTGCCGCAATATATGTCGCAGTGCTCCCTGACAATGCCGCGTTCCTTGACGCGAGCGCCTATCCGACAATACTCGGGCGTATGGGCAAGTATAGCCGACTTGCCGACGAAATCTTCCTTGTTCTTTTTGACGGCGAACCCCAGCCCCACCTCGTTCACGGGTATGTCCTCGGAAAGTTCGTGACCGTAAAGAGGCATACCCGCCTCCAGCCTCAACGTATCGCGGGCACCCAGTCCGCAAGGCAACATCTCGACGCCCGCTTCCTGTGCCGCCCTCTCGAGAACGTCGTAAACCTTTTCCGCGAGAGCGTTCAGGCAATACACCTCGAATCCGTCTTCGCCCGTGTATCCCGTGCGCGCCACGGTCACGGTCATTCCGCCGAGAACGACGTCGTGGCGGAAGGAATAATATTTTGCGGGAATGTCCTCCCGTTTCATCACTCTCGCGAGGATTTCCTCCGACGCGGGGCCCTGCAATGCCAGTTGGGCTATGTCGTCGGACAGGTCGAAGAAAGCCACGTCGCCCGCAGGCAGGTGCGCACGCACCCATTCGGCGTCCTTTTCGCGGTTGGCGGCATTGACCACAACCCAGAATTTTTCCGCGTTCTCGCGGCCGACTATGACGTCGTCCACCGCGCCGCCGCGTTCGTTCGGCAACAGCGAATAACGTCCCTGCCCGTCATACATACCGCTTATATCGTTGGTAAGCAAAAAATTGAGCGCCCGCTCGGCGTCCTTTCCCTTGAAAAGGAATTCGCCCATATGCGACACGTCGAACAGCCCCGCCGAATTTCTCACCGCGCGGTGCTCCTCTATTATTCCCGAGTACTGCACGGGGAGGCTGTATCCCGCGAATTCCACCATTCTGCCGCCAAGCGCGAGGTGCTTGTCGTAAAGAGCCGTTTTCTTTGCCATAATTTCCTCCCGTGCCGCTGTGGCTCGGGCGCGACGCACGCGCCCGCTTATTTCTTGTGAGTGGCGAGCCCGAAGATGTCTTCGCACGCTTCCGCCGCACTCTCGTATACGGTGGGGTGCGCGTGTACCGTAGCCGAAACCTGCTTCGCAGTCAGCCCGCATTTTATCGCAAGCGCGAGTTCGCTCACGGTTTCCGTGACGCCCCGCCCCATAAGTTCCGCAGCAACGATTACATCGTTCTCGTCGCACAACACGCGGATAAACCCCGCGTTTGAGCCGTTAATCGCGCTTTTCCCGTTGGCGCCCAGCATAAACTTGCCCGACTTGACTCCGCGCGTCAAATCTCCGACCACGGCGATTTCCGGGTCGGTGTACACCAGCGACGGCACTACGGACAGGTCTGCGTATTCCTCTGTCCCGCACATATTCTCGACAGCATTCACCGCGCACGCGGCGGCGTAATGGGCAAGTTGTATCCCCTCCCGCGCGTCGCCCGCGGCATAAATCCCGTCGGCAGAAGTTCGCATAAACGCGTCCGTGACGATTTTCCCGCCGACGGCAAGTCCGACAGTCTCCAAACCCGCGTTTTCGGTATTGGCACGTCTGCCCGCCGCCACGACCACCGCTCCGCCCGCTCTCTTTTCGGCACCGTTTTTTGCCGTATAAGCCACTCCGTAGCGGAAAACCTCCGTCACTTTCGCCGAGCAATCGAACGTAACGCCCCGCTTGCCGAGCGCAGAAGCCAGCCTTACGGATATATCCTTGGAAAAC
>OERL01000324.1_pt1 | contig 10621 bp, 6 predicted proteins | sample 1539981 | NCBI WGS metagenome assembly OERL01 (sample SAMEA3891867, study PRJEB23780) | metagenome | biome: terrestrial biome; feature: animal house; material: Caecal content | place: Italy | collected 2015-05-05
TTATAAAAAAGCACACAAACCGATGTTTAAGTTTCGGTTCGTGTGCGTTAAATGCGTGTTGAGAAAAATACGGTTTTCCGTTCCGTGCGTCAGCGCTTGTCAACAAGCATAGGCACGGCGCGTTCGATGAGCAGTCCGAAACGCAAATCCGTCTTGGCTTTGAGTGAAACTTCTATGCAGGATTTGCAGAAGTCGACGGCAGCCTGCGCCGCGCGCTCGAAACTCATTCCCGCCATAAGTTTGCCGATAAACGCCGAGGAAAGGCAGTCGCCCGCGCCGTGGATGTAAGCCTCGAAATTGGTGTTGTACTGAAGTGCGATTTTGCCGCCCGAGAGAGTGGCCGTGCCTTGCACCCCGTCACCTTTCACGCCGGACAGCAAAACGCGCTTGTAACCCTTGTGGCGCAGAATGTTGAGTATCATTCTGGCGTTGGCTTCGTTCGGCTCGAGAGGCATATCGAGGTCGGCAAGCATACGCCCTTCCGTGAAATTGGGCATAACGATGTCGGCTATCTTGCACAGTTCGAACATCTTGTCGCGGTAGGCGTTGTCGAAAATCTTGTAAAGGGAACCGTTTTCCGCCATAGCGGGGTCCACTGCGACGACAGCGCCGCGCGATTTCATATCGGTTGCGATTTCAATGGCCGCGTCCACGGTCTCCATAGAGCCGAGAAAACCCGTGTAAAGGCAGTCGAATGCTATGCCCAGTTTCTTCCAATGCTCGTAGGAGGGCAGCATATTGAAAGCAAGGTCGGTGTAGGTAAAACCTTCGATACCGTAGGTCTGTGTGGAAAGCAGGGCAGTGGGAAGCCCCACGGCGTCGTGCCCGCAGGCACACAGAATGGGAAGGGCGGCGGTGAGCGAGCATCTGCCCACCGAAGAATAATCCTGAATGGTCAAAATACGTTTGTTCATAGTAATGTAATTCTAACACCGCGGCAAGCCGTTTTCAAGGGGCGCGCGGCAAGAAAAACACAAATTGAAAGACGGTGCGCGCGTCGAAATTTGAGTTGCAAAACGGTTGGCGTTATGCTACACTACAAAGGCTACGCTAGACGGGGAGCCGGCGGTGCCCTGTGAACTGCAATCCGCCATAGCAGTGTCGAACGCCGTCCGAGGCCTTTCTTATGGTTGGCCGCACCGTACAAGGAGCGTTGATAGCAAGGTCCCGTGCAACATTATGCTGTGAACCGTGTCAGGGCTTGACCGCAGCAGCACTAAGCAGAAGTTAATGTGTGCCACGGGGAAACTTTGAAGGAGCCACCTATACGGTTACCGCTTCGGTTTGAATTGTCGGAGTCGGTGCGTAGCAAACATAAACGCCGCGATTGCGGCGTTTATGTTTTTTGCGGAAATCCGCGTTTTTACTGTTTTGATACTTATCGCTCGTCGAGAGCGGGGCGGAGGAAGATTATTTCCTGATTTTCTTCACGGTCGCAGAGCGGCGTACTATTCGGGTCGCCACTTCCGCGTTCTCCTCCTGCGCTGCGGGAACTTCGCTCACGCACATCATAGGCATTTCGTTGCAGAAAGAGTTGATGAGCGCTTCGCTTGCGTTCTTTTTGGCGAGCATACTGAACGAGAGATTGTCCGCCTGCGCCACCAACATCGTGAATTCCTTGGTGTATTTGTCCATATCGTCGATTCCGTCGAAGCCCGTTTCGAGTACGGTCCGATATTTGTTTTCGGGGGTGACGGTCTGGGTGATGATGGCGAATTTGTCGAATTCCTTGACCTTGGTCCCGGACAGCACGGTGCTTCTGAGCGCGAGGACGTCGTAGCCGTAATGCTCGAGGGGCTGTGTGTCGCGCAGTATATCGGCACGCACCTGCTGCCATTTGGAAATCTTGTAGGATTCCGAGATGAGCCACTTGATGACGTTGCCGGGCAGGTTGCGGAGATTGTTGAACATATACCAGAACGGTCCTATGGGGAAGGTGCTGTCCTCAAGCGACTTGTATATGATGTTGAGTTTGTAGGCGGCGTCGGGGTAGACCTTGACGGACACCTTGAAACCGCTGTGGTCGTCGTTTTCCTTGACGATGAGTATGGTCTTGGTCTTGTACTTGTACACCCAGTTGAGCGTGCCGCGTTTCTTTATGCAGTAGACGCCGTCGAGGGAAGCGGTGTAGTCGATGACTTCTTCCATAGTCATCGTCTTCTCCTTGTGAGGCAGCAGAACGAGGTTTTCGAACTCGGCGTTGCCGACCATATTCATCTTGATGATGTCCATATCCGACGCGCCGAACTCCTCGAGAGTGGGGACGACTTCGGTGTATTTCTTGACAACGGTGTAGACCTCGCCGTCGCGCAGGCGCACGGAACCGTAATAATTGGTGTTGACGGAGCCGGGCAACACGTTTTCGTCCTGCTCGAGGGGCTGAATGTTGTCGTCGGCGGATATGTACTGCATCATCAGAGAAGCGTTGTCGGAAGAAATTGCGGCGATGACGGGAGCGGCGATTTCCGTTTTCTCGTCCTTTTTCTCGTATTTCTTCGCGCCGCGCGGCGAAACGAGGAAATAAACGAGCGCCGCGATGACCGACAGCACCATAAATATGACGGTGAAGAGGACCATCATTACGGGGTCGTCGATGATTGCGAGTATGAAAGAGGAATCCACGGATTTCTCGTAAACGCCCAAAAGACTGTCGGTGCTGTACAGATTGCCGTCGCCGACGAATTTCACGTCTTTGCCGCTGACGGTCTCGATTGTTTTCAGACATACGGCGGGGGTGGCGTCGGAGTCGAGGAAAACGTAACCGACAACGTCGCCTGCCTTGAAAGTCGAGGTCTCTTTTATTACCGCGCCTTCTTTCTGAACCAATCCCGTCTGCGGGTTGGTGAGTTCGACGGTGTACTTGCCGCCGTTATAGAAAAATCCTCCGTGTGCGTTGGCTGTCGCGGCGAAAAACACCGTGACGATGCTTATCGCAAAAGCAACCGCAACCAGGATTATGAGAAAGACTCTCACGGTGCTGGCGATTGCGGGGTCGCGGAGACCGTATGCGATTTCGAGATTCTTGGACTTTTTCTTTTCGGATTTTTTGTTTTTGTCTGCCATAAATTCCACACTTGAACGGAAGATTGGACCGTTTACACGGTTAAATTTACAATAGAATAAATTTTGCTTTTTGTCAATGACGGCTTCAAAACAGTGCGATTTTGAAAAAATTATCCGCACGTTTGCATTGATAACTCGACTGTCATTCGGCGAAAAAAAACCGAAATGTTAAAACTCGCGCCGTTTTATCAAGGTGCACATTGCCAAACCGAAACCCGCGTGGTACAATTGTGGTGTCTGAGGAGGGGGAGGTTTTGCAAAAATACAGTTACAAGGCTTATGACTCCCTAGGGAAGTTTGTAAAGGGTACCATTGTCGCGTCCGACGACAAGAATTTCCGCGACCTTCTGCGCGAGCAGGGTATGCGGTGTTTCGAGTACCGCGTGGTAAACAAAGCCAAGCAGGTCAAAAGCAAACCTCTCAAAATAGGCGAACTCATAGCGTTCAGCCGTCAGTTGTCCTCTATGTTGTCTTCGGGTCTCGACCTCAGTCTCAGCCTGAAGATGCTTTACGAAAGAACCGAGAAGAACAAAAAGAATCTCAAAGTGGTCGAAGCGCGTTTGTTCGAGGAAATCCAGAAGGGCGAATCGCTGGCTTCCGCTATGCAGAATCTCGACAACACTTTCCCGTCGCTGTACGTGAGTATGGTCAAATCGGGCGAACTCAACGGCAAAATCGACGAATCGCTGCTCACCCTTGCGGATTACTTCGAAAAGGAGCACAAACAGCGCAACCAGATAAAGAGCGCGATGAGTTATCCGATTATACTTCTCGTGATATGCGCGCTCGTCGTCGTACTTATGTCGGTGGTCGTGTTGCCCAGAATGGCGGATATGATTCCCGAGGGCACCGCTATGCCGTTGCCCACTCAGATTCTGCTCGGGCTGAAGGATTTCGTCGTAAATCAGTGGTTCGTGGTGCTGATAATCATATTTGCGCTCGTGGTGTGCATTCCGATTATCAGGCGCATACCCGCCGTGGCGGTTTTCACGGGGAAGTTCGCCACACGTATTCCCGTAATCGGCAAACTGCGCAAAATGCTCTATACGGCGACTTTCGCTCGCTCTCTTTCCACGCTGTACGCTACGGGTATACCGCTCCTGGACGCCATATCTATGAGCGGTGAAATCCTCAACAACAGATTCATCGAAATGCAGGTGAGGGAAGCCGTCATTTCGATAAGAAAGGGCAGTTCCATTGCCGAGGCGTTCTCGATTGTCACGTCGTTCGACGCTATGCTTATGACAATGATTTTCGTCGGCGAGCAGTCCGGCACTCTCGACGACATTCTCATACAGACCGCGCGCTACTTCGAGGAAGAGGCGCAGGGCGCGCTCAAACGTCTTATTTCGCTCATATCGCCCGTTATGCTTATGATTATGGCTGTCGTCATCGGTTTCGTGCTCATTGCGGTTATGATGCCGATGCTCACGCTGTACCAGTCCATAGGCTGACAAGGAGGAGTTATGTACATACTGCACATAAGCGGGGATACGGTCAAGATTCTCGAAGGGGCGTTCACGCGGCGCAAGATTGTCGTGAACAGCCTCTATTCCGTCGCTATGCCCAGCGACTATCTCGACACCCCCGACGAAAAAGGTTACGAGAAACTCGAAGCCGTGGTGACAAACGGTCTCCGTGACCTCGGAGAGGATTTCAAGAACAAGAAAATCCGCGTCGTGCTCGACAACATCAACATTCCTTTCAGGGAAATGCTGGTGCCGACCCTCAGCCGCAAAAAGACCATTCCGCTCATAAAGAACGAGATTTTCAGCGACGAAAAACTGGCAAGCGGCAACACCGTGGACTATATCGAACTGGAAAAGAAAGTCGACGGGCAGAAACAGACGCGCATTATGGTGACCTATGTCGACAACGTTATCCTTGCCGACATTCAGAAACTGTGCAAGAACCTTATGTTCAAGTTGCAGTCCATAGACGTAGGGCAGAACTGCACGGCGAAAATGCTGCGTTACACCGCGGCTTCGCTGCCCGACAGTTATGTGTTTGCCGAGTTGCGCGACAGCGTGGTTATGATAAGCCTCGTCATCGACGGCGCTTTCAAATATTGTATGTCCAAGAGCGTGATATCCCTCGAATCGATGAGATTCAAGAGCGAGCGAACCTATTTCGTCAACGACATAGGCAACACGCTGAGGAGCGCTCTCGAACAGTTCAGGAAACTTTACCCCGACTTCGAGTGCAAGAGCGTAGTCGTGGCAGGTACGGCGGAGAAATTCGAATTGCTCCGCAAACCCGTCTCCGAAAAACTCGGCGTCAACGTGCAGGCTGTCACCACTCCCGCCAACATCGACAGCGTGTCCGACGAGGATTACAACGAGTTTTTCTGCACGATAGGCGGACTTATCAGGGAGGGTTAATATGCTGCGCAGAGACATCAACCTGCTTTACAGCCTCACGCAGGCGACAAAAAAGAAGAGTTCGTCGAATATGATGCTCATTCTTATCGTCGGCGTGGTGCTCATAATCGGACTTATGACCTTCCTTTTCGTCGACGCAAAAATGACGGTAGAGAAAAACCAGTCCTTGCTTGACGACATCAACGGAAAACTGGGTCAGTCCGCAATCCTCGCTCAGAAACAGAAGGAATACAACGAACTGAAAGCCCTGTACGAGAAGAGCATAACCGAGATAATCTCCGAGTTGTCTCCTCAGCAGTACGCGCTCACCGGCGCAAAGATGAGCAAGACGCTTGTCGACGTGCTTATGCTGACGGATACCGAGCAGGACGGCGTGGACGCCGATTACGACGGCGACGATATTGCCGACGCGGTGTTCGATGTGGAAATAGCGCAACTCGTTATCTCCGGCAACATCATAAATCTCGAATGCAGAGTCGAGGATTACGTAGCGGCGTGGGATTTCGTCGATTATCTGGCGGGCAACAAGATAGCGGCACGCCCCGCCCTCGACGCCCTTGTCGAGAAGAACAAACTGTATTTCGTGGACGTCGAAAGCAATTATTCGGGTCTGCCCACCGCACCTTCGGCGGAAGGCGAGAAGATTGATTTCACGCTCAAATTCAGTGTGAACTGGGAGGCGCTGCAATGACATTCACAACCAGAGACAAGATATTGCTCGGCGTTCTCGCGGTCATACTCTTTGTGGGTATGATGTACCTCTACGGCGTTATGCCCGCAAACGAAGAGGCGGAAAAACTGGAGACCCAGATAAACACCAAACAGCAGGAACTCAACGACTTGCTCGCAAAAATCGCCGCGATAAACATCAATTCTCTCGACGCCGAGTACGACAAACTGCTCGATTACTATTACACGACCAAAGAGGAACTGGCGTCGACGGCGACTTTGCCCGATAAAATAGGAATAATCGCAATCGAGCGTATGGTCGTTGCTATGCTCGATTCGGCGGGCGCGGGACTTGTCGACGAGGGAATCATAACCGAGGAGCAGGTCGGACTTTCCGAATACAGCACCCGCGGCTGGAAAATAAACGAGGAACGCCTCACGGCGGAGTACGAGGGGTATCAGGTGGGGTATTACATCGCCCACGCCGATTGCTCGACCTCTTTCAGGGCGCACCCCGAGGTCGTGCACGATTTCATAGACGAGATAAAGAACAACGATTTCTTCACTCTCACGGACATCAGTATCGTTTACTCCCAAGAGGATATAACGCAGGAAGACCCTGAAACGGGCGAGACGACCGTTGTCGGCAGCACTCCCGTTGCCGAGGGCAGCATAACGCTGGTTTACTATATGGCGGTCAAGACCGGCGAGGCAAACGCCCCGCAACTGCTCCCCGAAGTGGACGGCTTGTCTGCCGACGGCGCGACGGTTACTTTCAACACGGTGGAGAACGCGGTCAAATACGAATTCTATACCGTTGCGGCAGACGGAACGGTCAACCTTATAAAGAACTTCACCGTGAACGACAACGGAGAAAACACTATGACCGTGAAGTTCTCGTCAGCGCAACTCGCGTCCGGCGCGCATACCGTCGCGGTCAGAGCGGTCGGCAACAAGACGCAAGGATATTTCAAGTCGCCTTTGCCCGACGCCGATACCGCTACCGTGATGGTGACAATCTGACGCAATCGCCGTTTTAACGGCATAAAAATGAAGGAAAAACATTGCATAGGTAAGACAGACGCATAAAGGCGCCGCTAAGGATATTATGAAAGCGCGTTGCAGACTGAGAAGGGTATACAAAAAAGGAGCATCACTGGCAATGGTGCTAGTTTCCATAACCATTCTCGCGATTATGGGGACTCTGTTCACCGCAATCGCAATGCGTTCCTATGAATACTCCTACGCCAAACTTTGCAAACAGCAGGCATACTACACCGCGCGTTCCAGCATAGAAGCGTTTTACAGTATGGTGACTTCCAACACTGCGTTGCTCACTTCTTTGCTTACGGAACTTCAATCCGAGTATCTTAGGCAGGTTGCCGCGGCTCCGTCGGGAGTAGTAGACCCCACCACGGTCGGTATCAACGTGGGTTCTACGGGCGGCGGCGACGGAAGCGGTCTGGTAGCGGGCGGATTTTTCGACACTTTCCTCGGTGACTGCGAACTCAGAGTGCGCTATGCAGACCAGAAAATGTCACAACTCAGCATTGAGGCGCACGCCACGTACAACGGTTACAGCGAGAGCGCGCGTGCGCTTATCGCGCGCACCAATTTTGCCGCCTCCGAACTTAAAAAGATTTTCGACAATACGTTCTGTCTGCAATCTCCGATTTCGACGATAGTCACCGACGGAATCAACGGAGACGTGTACGTTTCGCAACCCGCGCCCTATATGTACAACGACGACGGCAGCATCAAGACGACGGGCAACGAAGGGGTTTACAATAGTATTCTCGAGCAACTCAAGAAAAACGGCTCTTACCAGCACGGCAGCAAGACCTATTACGCGGTCGCGGGACAGTATCTGCGCGAGGACGACGGGTCTGTAACCATGTATACCAGCACGGACGTAGGTAAATACAATCACATTCTCAGAACGAAAGTTTACGGCAACGTCCAGGCCAGCACGGAGGATTCCGGCCTTGTGGGACACACCAAACCCATCGGTATGGACAATATGCCGTTGGCTAACGGCCTTTACAACGACTGGGTCGAGTTGTATATGTTCTCCGCCGTGGAAGGCGATATCACGATGGACGGCAACCTTTACGCGCATTCCCGCGTATTGGTCGGACTTATCGACAAGGACCAGAGCGGCAGGCAATATATAAGTTACTGGGACGACGCCCAGCAGAGACGAATTTTCCCGCAAAGAGCCAGCGCGACGCTTTTGACCAGCAACGTATATCCGACTTACGGTCTGGAGGGTAACAGCGCGGGGCAGATAACGAATTACGAGCACGGTTTTGCCGAGGACGTTTTCTTCGACCATACGCAATCGGCCGTCCTCGACGTCGGCGTGTCGAAATTCCGTATCAACGGAAATATGTACCTCTGGGAAGACGCCCGTATCGAAAATATGGACAGCACCCAGACCGAAAACGCGCTGAACGGCGTCAAGAACAACATATATGCCGCAAAAGACCTCTACATCGACGGCTACTACATCGAGGATTGGAGCAGTATATTCAGTTGGGCGACTATGTACACCAACCACCAGGTATCCGTATACGGCGACGTGGTGGTGCAGGGCGACGCGTTCATTTCGGGTGCCGACATTTACGGCGACGTCTATTGCTACGGCGACAAACTCACTATGGTGGACGTCAACGTTTACGGCAACGTTTATTTTGCGGGGTCGGATTTCAGCGCGTTGGGACTGAATGTCAACAGCGGAACGCTCAACGTGACTTATAACGGTCAGAGCGCCACGAAGAACCTCAGCGGCGGCAACGTAATAATCGCGGGATTGAAAGGAGACAGCAATTACAAAACGTACGACGCCGGCGCGGGATTCGGAACCGCACAGGACGTCGGCGGCTCCGCCTCCAAATACGAATGGGGCGCCACGCTTACCAACTGCAACGTCTACGGCAATCTCTGGTCTGCGGTGAACACTCACATAATGTGCTCGAAGTGGGCTGATGGCAATAACAGCCTGCCGGACAAGTACGGTAATATTTACGTCGAACAGTATCTTTTCATAGACCTTACGTTCCCTTACACCACAGAAACCGACGGGCTGAAATCGGGTCACCACGAGAACTGGCTTGCAGGTGAAAACAACGATTATAACGTGGCGGCGCGTTGGAACTGCTTCGAAAGAACGAATGACAATCAAGTAATCTATGCCGAACGGTTCCAGTTCCGAACCAACCAGGTGGATATACTTTTGGTTCAGAGGACTGACGTGAACTATCTCGGAACATTGTGCGTCGGCAACGGCGGGTTCTATGTGGACGGCAACGACGAATGGCACAACGAAGAGACGTTCAACTACAGTTGGAACAATTCTACCAAATTTATCGCGGCTTTTACCTCGACACCCGAAAGCAGTGCCAAATTGTGGGACGCCGATTTCGACAACAGTATTCAATACGGCGTGAACGAAATAACTCTCGCGTCGCGTATAGCCGACGGCTACGGGACGGTGGAAAGCGCGCTTTCTTACAAACTTACGCAATTGCTTACTTCGTTCGGACAGAATACCGGCACGTACGGGGAGGCGGTATTCGGCAATACGCAGATATGGAAAGACAAGGTTATCAACCTGTATTCGTGGACCGCGCCTCAACACGGAATCGACGAGGAAGACCTTGAAACGGGCAAAGTCGTCAACTACGCGGGAGGCGAGGACGGATTCGGTCAGGCGGATATTGCGGGCAACGTAATGCGCGACTCCGTCGACGCCTATCTTGAGTTCCTCGGGGATAACCGTGCGGCGGGAGAGGTCAGCGGCTCCAAAGACCAAGGTAACTATACGCTTACCATAAAGCAGAGCGCCTGCTTCAGGACAAAAGCCGATTTCACTCGTTTTGACAGAGTCATAATCGATACCACGTCCGGCAACGTGCACATAAAGTTCCTCGGCGGAGCGGAATTCGGAGACCCCGCCGCCACCGATTACGACAGCGGCGGCGACGTGATTCTGAAAGGCGGAAACCTGACTTTCTGGTATCTGTATCAGAACGGCAGTTACAATATCAACGCCCCCACTCTGAAAGTGAATCCGTTCACGCAGGTGGGATTGGTGCAGGCCGGAACCGGCGGCGGCTATTCCATAGACGGGCTTTATATAATTTCCAACGACGACTGCCTCATTCAGTTCGAGAAAGACGCCAGTCTCACGGGATTCGTATACGCGCCTTATTCTCACTTCCTGCTGAAACCGGGCAGTTCCGGCGCAACGAACACGCTCAACGGTTGTATGGCAATCGAAAGCCTGATACTGATTGCCGACGGCGACGACGTCGACTGGTTCACGAACTGGTGGAACAACCTTATCTGGAAACCCGACAAAATAATCGACGCGCTGGTCAAACAGTACGAGAACAGTTTCTACGACTACGTTATGCCGCCCCTCATTATGGACGCGGGATTCCAGTACGGAGACACGGCGGGCGAACTCACCGACTTCAATCAGGTTGTGTGGGAATTTATGGGGT
>OERL01000329.1_pt1 | contig 10504 bp, 10 predicted proteins | sample 1539981 | NCBI WGS metagenome assembly OERL01 (sample SAMEA3891867, study PRJEB23780) | metagenome | biome: terrestrial biome; feature: animal house; material: Caecal content | place: Italy | collected 2015-05-05
AGCCTTATCAGAGCATTGATAATCATTTCGATTATAGGACTCCTTGCCATGTTTACCAATAAAGCATCTGCTCAAGTACGATTCAATGTACAAGGAGATTTAGTTAGCTCCTATGTGTGGAGAGGTATGTATCAAACAGGTGCCAGTATTCAACCGACGTTGAGTTTCAGTGTTGAAAACCTATCGTTGACGGCATGGGGATCCACCGACTTCGATGGTTATCGGAATGGTAATATTCCCTCTGCAAATAAAGAACTTGACTTGACTCTGGCTTATACCTTCCCAAAATTGGGACTAACAGTTTCGGTTGCCGATATGTGGTGGGCCGGACAAGGAGCTGGAAAATATTTCGATTTCAATAACAAGACGACAGCTCATCATTTCGAAGCAAGTCTTGCTTATGTACTTCCGGTAGAAAAATTTCCTCTTTCGATCGCATGGTACACCATGTTTGCCGGTATGGATAAAAATGAAAAAGGCGATAAAAACAACTACTCGTCTTATGTAGAACTCAATTATCCGTTCAGTGTAAAATCGGTCGATCTCAATGTAACATGTGGTATAGTACCTTATAAAGCACCTCAATACTATACCAACGGATTTGCCGTTACTAATGTAGCATTGAAAGGAAGCTACGCAATTAAAATCACAGATTCGTTCTCCCTTCCGATATTTTCACAAGTAATATGGAACCCTCGTATGGAAGATGCTCATATCGTATTCGGAATCACTCTTAAACCATAACAGGGAGAATGGATATAATTGAAAACGAAAAAAATGTACAATATTTTCTCGACTTGATAAAAAAATCGAGGAGAGGTAAGTTTAAACTCTACATCGGCATGATTGCCGGTGTAGGGAAATCTTATAGAATGCTACAAGAAGCCCACGAACTCTTAGAAAACGGCGTAGATGTGAAAGTGGGTTTCATAGAGACACACGGACGTACCGGTACAGAAGCTATCCTACAAGGGATTCCCGTTATCCCAAGAAAAAAAATTTTCTACAAAGGGAAAGAATTGGAAGAGATGGATTTGGATGCTATCCTTCAAATGCGTCCCGAATTGGTTATTGTCGATGAACTGGCTCATACCAACGTCGAAGGCAGTCGTAATGAAAAGCGATGGCAAGACGTCATGGAGTTACTCGATGCCGGTATCAATGTTATATCGGCAGTAAATATCCAACATATCGAAAGCCTGAACGAAGAGGTGCAGGAAATATCAGGAATCGAAGTTCGAGAACGAATTCCCGATCGTGTTTTGGAAGAGGCCGATGAAGTCGTAAATATAGACCTCACAGCAGAAGAATTGATCGAACGGTTAAAAGCCGGGAAAATATATAGGCCGGAAAAAATAGAATTGGCATTGAATAATTTTTTCAAGGCCGAGAATATTTTACAACTACGAGAACTCGCACTCAAAGAAGTTGCTTTACGGGTCGAAAAAAAAGTAGAAAACGAACTCCCCTTAGATACATCTCACGTACGTCATGAAAAATTCATGGCGTGCATCAGTTCCCACGAAAAAACGCCCCGCAAAATCATTCGACGCTGCGCTCGATTGGCTACACGATATAACACAAAATTTTTCGTACTATATGTACAAACACCCAAAGAGGATCCCGATCGCATCTCGCTGGCAGATCAGCGACATCTGTTAAACCATTTCAAATTAGCCACTGAATTAGGTGGAGAAGTCATACAAGTACATTCCCCGCACATTCTCGAAAGCATTATAAAGGTCGCAATCGAAAAACAAATTACAACAATATGTACAGGAATTCCAGCACTGAAATTGCCCAAAACCATATTTACGGTGTCCAAATATAAAAATTTCATGAAATCTTTATCCGAGAACAATATAGATTTAATTATCTTAGCCTAATAAAAATACCCGTCATGAATATAAAAACAAAGTTGCTTTTAAGTATAGGGTTACTGACCGGAATGATTATTCTGCTGGTCTCCTTATCAGTTATCTATTTACAGATGCTGACGGCTGCCGAACCAGACAGCCCGATAGCTTCGACAGGCTTAAAACAAGCCGTTGTATGGGTGGCAATTATCGGAGGCATCTGCATAGTCTGCGGTATCACATTAGCTATCTGGCTTCCTCAATCGATAAATAGACCTATCAAGGAGCTAACCGACGGTATCCTCGAAATAGCGAATCGCAACTATGAAAAAAGGCTGAATATATCGGATAAAAACGAAGAATTTAAAAATGTGGTCAATAGTTTCAATAGAATGGCTCAACACTTGTCCGAATACAGATCTACCACCCTATCGACACTATTGGCACATAAAAAATTTCTCGAAGCAATTATCAATAGCATCAGCGATCCCATAATAGGATTAGATCCAGACCGCAAAATACTTTTCATAAATAGTGAAGCTCTGAACATACTGAATCTGAAAAAAGAAAACACAATCTTCAAATCGGCCGAAGAGATTTCTTTGAAGAATGATTTATTAAGGAAATTAATACGAGAACTGGTTTCTCCCAATCCTCAGAAAGAGCCTATCAAAATATATGCCGACAATAAAGAGAGTTACTTCAAAGCCTCCTATATAGAAATAGACAACACGAATCACGACAGTGAAGAACCCGAAAAACTGGGGCACGTAATTATATTGAAAAACATCACGGAGTTTAAAGAGCTGGATTCTGCGAAAACAACATTTATCTCGACGATATCTCATGAATTGAAGACTCCCATATCAGCCATTATGATGAGTCTGCAATTATTGGAAGACAGACGTATCGGGTCTCTTAACAAAGAACAAGAACAACTCTCCCAAAGTATTAAGGAGAACGGAGAACGGTTGCTCAATATCACCGGAGAATTACTGAACATGACCCAAGTAGAAGCCGGAAAACTACAATTGATGCCCAAGATAACCCGGCCCATAGAATTGATCGAATATGCGATCAAGGCCAATCAGGTACAAGCCGACAAATTCAACATACACATCGAAGTCGATTATGACGAAAATACAAAGAAACTATTTGTCGACAGCGAAAAAATAGCATGGGTACTTACCAATCTTGTAAGCAATGCTATACGTTATTCCAAAGAAAACGGTCGCGTAATTATCGGCACTCATCAAGACGGTAATATGGTCGAAATCTATGTACAAGATTTTGGGAAGGGAATCGACCCTCGCTATCATCAAAGCATATTCGACCGTTATTTCCGAGTGCCGGGAACAAAAGTACAAGGCAGCGGATTAGGATTGTCTATATCCAAAGATTTTGTAGAAGCACATGGGGGGACTCTTTCCGTAGAAAGCGAATTAGGAAAAGGGAGCCGTTTTATACTAAGATTGAAATCATAATAAACGGGGACTAAAAATCTCACCAATCGATTTCCCGTATTCCCTTACTCCGTAAAAATGCATTCGCTTTACTGAAATGCCGACATCCGAAAAAGCCACGATCAGCCGATCGTGGCGACGGGTGCGCGGCTGTTAAAACCAAATGCTTGCGAGCATCAATAAGCGCAATCTTCTCCTTAGCATAACTCCCCCACAGCATAAACACGAGATTTTCTCTCTCATCGCTCAACTTTCGAATGACCGCATCGGTAAAAACCTCCCAGCCCATGTTTCGGTGCGATCCTGTTTCATGAGCTCGCACGGTAAGCACAGAATTCAAAGGAAATACACCTTGCCTCACCCACCGATCCAAATTGCCCGAAGCGGGAATAGGCTTGCCCAAATCATCATTTATCTCCTTAAACATATTAAACAAAGAGCCGGGAATAGCCACCCCCTCGGGTACAGAAAAACAAACACCATAATACTGTCCGGGATTGGGATAGGGATCCTGGCCTAAAATAACAACTCTCACAGACTCGAAAGGACATGCATCGAATACATGAAATATCAAATGTCCCGGAGGCAAAACATGCGCACGGCCATATTCGCTCCGCACAAAAGAAACCAATCGCTCGAAATAGGGCTTATCGAACTCGTCTTGCAGCCTCTTTCGCCAACTTTCCTCTATCCTCACATTCATATCTTATAAATTATTTCTCCAGTGACAGCGCAGCTTCGGACAACAATAAATACACTCGTACCGAAATCTCACTTGTCGCATTGCCTCTTGCAAAGTTACACAAACAATGCACTAAAAGATTCATACGGCCTACCTTTTTATTTTTAGAGTCATTACAACAACCGATAAAAACTCGCCGATATACAAACAGACTTCTATTCGAACACAGAAAATCGCATATTCCCAGCAGAGATTAATAATAAGTTATGACTGCGTTTAAACCTTTTTTCGTTAACTTCGTCAAATGAAAAAAAATTGCACATGAAACCACTACTTATCCTTATTTCGATTTTATTCGGATTCCTATCCATGCAAGCCCAATATGACTATCCCTATGATAGCGGCAATCATTACTACGATAATACCCCACGTCTTATCATTCAGAAAAGCCGAATCATGGGTTGGTACGTTTCCGACATAAACGGAAACCGCATTAGCGACTATTACGAACAAATCCGACCTTATAGGCAAGGTCGGGCAGCAGCATTAGACAAAATCATGGGTTGGTGTTTCATTTCCCTCGACGGTAAACGATGCACCGATTATTACCTTCTCGTCGACGATTTCCATGAAGGGTATGCACTTGTCAAAGATAAAATCATGGGCTATTGTTTCATCAATAGAGACGGTCATCGACTCGGCGACTATTATGAAGAAGCCTATCCGTTTCACCGAGGCGTCGCTTTGGTGAAAGACAAAATCATGGGTTGGTACTTACTGAACACTGCCGGAAAGCGAATAAGCGACTATCACGATTCGCCTCGCGATTTTCAACCGACAAGACCACTGTACCGTCCGTGGTGAAAGCCGAATTTTCTATAATAGACAAAAGTAAAGAAATAAAAAAGAGAGTCACCAAACTGTAACTCTCTTTTTTCAAGTGGTGCCAACGGGAATCGAACCAGTGACACAAGGATTTTCAGTCCTTTGCTCTACCAACTGAGCTATGGCACCATCATTTTTGCGTGTGCAAAGATAATAGGTTTATTCCAATTTACCAAATATATTGTCGAATTTTTCCGTTCAAAAATATAAATATGCAAACGACGCAAGGGACGAATAAATTCTTATTCTTCGGCAAGAGAATTCCACCCCTGTGCCCGAAGGGTTATCTCGGTATCGTCACGGGTTATCATGCAACAACCCAATTCTGGTTTTGTAATATGTCCTATCACTCGCACTCCGGGGATAGTAGCGACAATGTCGTGCTTTTCGAGAGGTACGGTAAAAAGCAATTCATAATCCTCGCCTCCATTCAATGCAGCAGTCACCAGATTCATATTAAATTCCTCCGCCATAGCTGCCGTCTGGTAATCGATCGGTATCCGGTCTTCATATATACGGCAGCCCACATGACTCTGCGAACAAATGTGCAATAATTCGGAGGAGAGCCCATCAGAAATATCCATCATGGCTGTCGGAACGATCCCGGCTTTATCCAACTCGGCAACAATATCCTTACGGGCTTCTGGTTTCAATTGGCGTTCGAGCAGGTATTCATGTCCTTCGAACGCAGGCTTGAATTCGGTTTCTCCGGCAAACACCCGCTTCTCCCGTTCCAATAGTTGCAATCCCATATAGGCTGCTCCTAAATCGCCGCTGACACAAATCAAATCGTTTTCTTTCGCTCCGTTACGATAGACGACCTTCCCGGGTTCTCCTTCTCCAATACAGGTAATGCTGATAGTCAGCCCCGTCACCGAAGCCGATGTATCTCCCCCGACCAAATCCACCCCGTAGATATCGCAAGCGAGCTGTATGCCGGCATAAAGTTCTTCGAGATTTTCTACCGAAAAACGTTTGGAGACACCCAACGAAACAGTTATCTGACGCGGTGTCCCATTCATGGCATATATGTCGGAAAAATTAACCACCGCCGATTTATACCCCAAATGTTTCAACGGGACATAGGTAAGGTCGAAATGAACACCTTCGAGCAATAAATCGGTTGTAATCAACGTCTGTTTTCCTTGATAGTCGAGCACGGCCGAATCATCTCCCACCCCTTTTAGAGTAGAAGTGTTCTTCAACTGTATATGCCCGGTCAAACGCTCTATCAAACCAAATTCGCCTAACGAGGCAATTTCTGTACGTTTTATTTCTTCCATAAATTATAACAAAGTCCACAAGCTCATGGCTCATGGACTTCTTCTATTTCATATTAAAATTGTTCTACCAGTTCTTTCATAATAAAGCTCATTCTGGGCTGAGCTTCTGCCGCTGCCTTTTGCACCTCTTCGTGAGAACATTTCTCCACAATACCTTCTACCCCCAAATCGGTAATCACCGAAACGGCAAAGACTTCGATACCGGCATGACGCGCGACAATGACTTCGGGAACCGTACTCATGCCCACGGCATCACCGCCTATGATATGAAAGTAACGATACTCGGCCGGGGTTTCGAAAGTAGGTCCCTGTGTACCCACATACACACCTTGCTGTACTTTTATATGATTTTTTTCAGCTATTTCAAGAGCCTTTGCAATCAAACGGCGAGAATACGCCTCGCTCATATCGGGGAATCGTACACCCAATTCCTTATAATTGCGTCCATGCAACGGATGTTCGGGAAAGAGATTGATGTGGTCACGGATAATCATAATATCGCCGATGGCAAAATCGGGATTCATACCTCCGGCTGCATTCGAAACGAAGAGATGCTCTATCCCCAGTTCCTTCATGACACGCACCGGGAAGGTAACTTGTTTCATATCGTATCCCTCGTAATAGTGAAAACGCCCCTGCATAGCCATGACATCTTTCTTTCCCAATTTTCCGAATATCAACTTCCCCTGATGCCCTTCTACTGTCGACACCGGGAAATTGGGAATCTCGGTATAAGGAATTTCAGTCTTGTCTGTAATGTGGTCTACCAACTCGCCCAACCCAGTTCCCAATATAATGGCGGTCTTAGGCATCACCTGAACTTTTGCTGCGATATAGGCGACTGTTTCTTTAATCTTTTCAATCATCACGTAAATATTTTGGTGAATAATATTCTAAAAAATAGAGTAACCCGAAGGCAAATACAATATCCCTATCGATTCCAATGAGCTACAATCTATTTCCGTTCGTTTTACAAATATAGCACAACCTCCGGTATTTCGGCTCCCCTCCAAAACATTTTTCTTAAATTTTCAGTAAATAATTCTTTCCAATATCTACTTTTTCTCTACCTTTGAATAATAATACCTGAAAAATGAAACAGTTTTTATTTTGTCTAACTATCTCTCTATATGGCAGCATATTGGCTGTGGGACAAACCACCGGGACACTAACCTCTCATAAATTTCAATCAGGAGGAATCGAGCGTAGTTATAAATACTATCAGCCGGCCAATCTCTCATCTGGGGCTCCTCTTGTCTTTGTACTTCATGGCTATGGTGGCACAGCCGATCCAAAAAGATTCGGTATGAATCCTATCGCCGATAAATACGGATTCGCCGTATGTTATCCGCAAGGCGAACAAGATAAAAAAGGGAAAAACTGCTGGAATGTCGGCTATCCATTTCAGGCCGATATGACTATCGACGATATAAACTTTTTATGTGATCTCGCCTTATACCTTCAAAAGAATTACCGACTAAGCCCGCACAATACATTTTGCACGGGTTACTCCAATGGAGGAGAAATGTGCTATCTTTTAGCGTACAAACGTCCCGATATATTTACAGCAGTAGCTCCTGTTGCCGGTCTTACGCTCGAATGGATGTATCGGGAATTAGAAACAAACCGCCCTATCCCTCTATTCGAAATACACGGAACCGAAGACAAAACCTCTATGTGGAACGGAGACCCGAATAATGAAGGAGGCTGGGGGAAATATATAGCAGTACCTATCGCTGTAAACTATTGGGCTATTCAAAACAGATGCACTCATGAAATTACCGATACGATTGCCTCTATTGATTCTTTATCCAATCATACTATTATCAGCCATAAATACGTCAACGGTATAAACAGAAACGAAGTTTGGTTATACGAAATAAAAGGGGGTAAACATTCATGGGGAGAAAAAGACTTGAATACAAGCGAGCATATTTGGCTATTTTTCAGCAAATTCGTCCGTTAGGATACACAAAAACAATATAATAATTACATCAAAACAAATTCATCATGTTCACACAAATCAAAAATTTTTTAGTGCTTCTAATGGTTATTACCATTGCGTTCCCTTCGGCATGTAAAACAAAGTATCCTCCACTCCGAATTGGGAACTCCATCGGTATCAAAGATATGAACTACGAACGTCTCAAAGCGATGAAAGATGCCGGTATCGACTGCATAGAAATTACAACAGGTGGATTCATATCCACGAAGAAACCCAAAACAGATGCCGAAATTACGGAGTTGTTGACTCGTACCAAATTAGCAGCCGACTCTGCCGGTATTGAAATTTGGTCTATACACATGCCTTTCGGAAAAGACATCGATATTTCGCAAACCGACGAAAAAATACGGAAAAACAGCGTCGCTCTACACATGAAAGTACTCGAATTTTGTAAAATCATACAACCTAAAATCATTCTTTTCCACCCAAGCTGGTATCTGGGCCACAACGAGCGGAATGAACGTATCGCTCAGTTAGTACGCTCGGTAAATGAGCTCAATCCCAAAGTTAAAGAACTGGGAGCCAAAATGGTTATAGAAAATATGTTAGGATACGAACTCGTGAGAAACGAACAACATGAACGTCCCTTAGGTCGTACAGTAGAAGAAGTCAAACTCATCATGAAACAACTTCCTAAAAATGTATATTCTGCCATCGACATGAATCACATCGATAACCCAGAACTGCTCATACAGGCTATGGGCAAACGATTAAAATCTGTTCACATCGCCGACGGTGACGGACGACACGAGTGTCATTACATGCCTAACCCTTGTAGCGGAAAAGGAGACAACGATTGGATAAAAATACTGAAAGAGCTCTACAAAGCCGGATATACAGGGCCTTTTATGTATGAAGTAAAAACATCGGAATACAAAGAGTTCAAAGACCTCTATAACTGTTATCAAAACCTCTATCAAAATTTTATCGACTCAAACAAATAAAAACACATATACTATTATGAAAGATTTGAAAGACATATTATCGCATTTTTCTCTTGCCGGAAAAATTCTCGAAATTAAGCCATTAGGAGCAGGACTCATCAACGATTCTTATAAAGTAACCACCGCCGCCCCCGATACCCCCGACTATGTTTTACGGAGAATCAATCACTCGATCTTCAAAGATGTGGATATGCTGCAAAATAATTTTTACCAAGTCACGACTCATATCCGCCACAAATTAGAAACCAAAGGAGAAACCGATATAGACCGCAAGGTTTTAACCTTAATACCGACAACCGATGGTAAATTATACTATTTCGATGGAGAAAGTTATTGGAGAATACTCATCTTCATTCCAAACGCAAAAAGCTACGAAGCCGTAACCCCGGAATTCTCATATTATGCCGGACAAGCATTTGGTAATTTCCAAGCTATGCTGTCGGATATTCCGGTGGAACTGGGTGAAACGATTCCAGATTTTCACAATATGGAATTCCGATTAAAACAACTGCAAGAAGCCATAACAGCCGATCCTATCGGTCGTGTGGCCTCCGTCAAACCCATCATCGACGAGCTAGACAAACGAGCCGACGCCATGTGTTTGGCCGAAAGATTGCATCGAGAAGGGAAATTGCCCAAACGCATTTGCCACTGCGACACCAAAGTGAATAACATGATGTTCGATGAAAACGGTCATGTATTATGCGTGATCGATCTCGATACAGTCATGCCCAGCTACATATTTTCCGACTTCGGCGATTTCATGCGAACGGCAGCCAATACCGGAGAAGAGGACGACAAGAATTTGGACAACGTCAATTTCAATATGGAAATATTTAAAGCATTTACCAAAGGATACTTAGAAACTGCTAAATCGTTTCTCACCGACATCGAAATCGACAATCTGCCCTATGCTGTTACCTTGTTTCCTTATATGCAAACCGTACGTTTCCTGACAGACTATATCAACGGCGACACCTATTACAAGATAAAATACCCCGAACACAATTTAGTTCGTACAAAAGCTCAATTCAAACTTCTACAAAGTGCCGAAGCCGCTATCCCCAAAATGAAGGCTTACATCAAAGAATGTTTGGGTAAATAAATCCATACTGCCCAATGAAAGAAAAAGAGCTCCCGAATAATTCGGGAGCTCTTTTTCTTTCATTGAAAACTCCTTAAAAAAATTCAAAACCCACTCTTTCTCCTCTTGGTTTTGGTTACCTTTGCACACTCAAATTCGAAACCAAGAATCATGAACTCCCCCAAAGGACTCTTCTACGCTATCATTTCTTCATCGACATTCGGGCTTGTACCCCTATTTGCCATACCTGCTTTACAAGCCGGTATCCCCCTCAACTCAGTAGTATTTTATCGATTCCTATT
>OERL01000340.1_pt1 | contig 10376 bp, 11 predicted proteins | sample 1539981 | NCBI WGS metagenome assembly OERL01 (sample SAMEA3891867, study PRJEB23780) | metagenome | biome: terrestrial biome; feature: animal house; material: Caecal content | place: Italy | collected 2015-05-05
GAATTATGCACGGCAAAGAAAAACGTCCGTTCCCCCCGAACGGACGCCGCGGACAAACGCTCAGAAAACGATTATCACCACTTTCGTCACAGAGCCGACAATCAGGAAAAACAGAAAAGCGAACGCGACGTTGACGGCAAAGATTTTGAGAAGTGTCAACGCGGTGCATTTCATTCTGTCGCACCCTTTGGCGGCCACGGCTCTGGCCCCCGCAACCGCCGCGCATACGAAAGTGAGCAGGAAGAACGGCAGATAAACAAGCAACAGGTTTGTCAGTCCCGTGGCGCCGTATGCCGCGACGAGAAGGCAGGAATACTTGCCGGTAACGTATCCCAGCACCAGAAACGGCAACGCGGCCACCACGGCAAGATTGCGTCCCGCCGCTGCCACGAGAATGACTGCGTATCCCGCAAACACGGCGAACGAAGCGGTGAAAAACACTTTGACCGCTCCGAATTCCATATCTCCGCGCGCAATCTGTTCAAACTCTCCGCCCGCGGAATTCACGGTGATGAAAATCCCCGCGACTATCGCAACGAAGAACACACCGAAAAAAGAAAATACGCTCTTCCTGTTGTCGTATACGAAATCTTTTGCGACATTGAGCGCCGAACGCAAAGCCGTTGTTTTCATACGCAAACTTATGCGCGCGAGGCGGCGGCTATGACGGGCAAACGACACTTTCTGCCAAAACACCGCTCTCTCGGGCAATTATAAACAGCATTCGCGGTGGTCGGACGGTTAAAATGGCGGTATGTCGAACATAACCGCCACAGTAAAATATTATCTTCTGCGCCTGGGATTTCAGCCCAACCTCAAAGGTTACCACCTGCTTGCCCGTCTCATAACGCTGGCGTGGCAGGGCGAAGAAATCATTCCGCTGAAATATTTCGGGTACAAACGGCTGGCTTCCGAATTCGGCGTGGGCGAAGCCAGCATAGAAAAGGACATACAGAACGCCATTTCCGCCGCTTGGCTGAGGGGCGACGTCGAGGTGCTCTACCGCGAATTCGGAGAGACCCTCGACGAGGACAGGGGCAAACCCACCAACAAACAGTTCGTGTTGACCGCTCTGGAGCGGTTATCCGCGCAGTATCTCTCTACTCCCGGCGTCTCGGAGGCGGTCAATTAAGCCGCCTCCATTCGCCTTTCGGTTTCTTTTTCTCCTGTATCGCCGAAAAGTTTTGCCGTTTCGTCGGCCTTTTCGAGCATAAATCTGGCGTGCACTCCGTAGCCTCTGGTCGGGTCGGAGAGGAAAACGTGAGTTACCGCCCCCACCAGAACGCCGTTCTGCACAATGGGACTTCCGCTCATTCCCTGCACAATACCGCCCGTTTTTTCGAGGAGTTCCTCGTCACGCACTCTTATGACAAGCCCTTTTTCGTCACGCTTGTTCTGGGTGACCGATTTCACTATGTCTATATCGTACGCTTTCGGCGTGTCTCCGAGAATGGTGGTCACTATCTGCGCCCTGCCCGTACGCGCCTCGCCTTTGCCTGCAACGCGGATTTTCTCGCCGCGGCCGCCGAAATATTCGCCGTAGATTCCTATATCCGTATTTTCGAGATTTCTTCCCACGGGCTTGCCGAGACGGTTTATGCGAGCCTGCAATCCTCCCGCCGCGCCGTTGGTACCTTTCGTGACGCCCTCCACCTCAACGTTGTAAACGTTGCCGTCCTTAAGTTGTTCTTTGAGGCTGGTTTCCACATCGGAAATAGCGTGCCCCAGCGCCGCATACGCGTTTTCCTCGGTGGTGAAAGTCATTGTTCCTATACCGCCGACGTCCTCTTTGAGCACAAGTCCCAGACGTTTTTTGCCGCTTGCGGCTTCCTTTACAGGGGTTACCTTGAGGTCGAAAACTTCGCCCCCCCGCCTTACGGTGAGAGTGACGTCGCCTTTCACGTCCCCTATCTTTTCGCGGAAAGCGTACAGACTGCCGCAACTTTCTCCGTCGATTGCAGTGATTATGTCGCCTCTGGCCACGTCTGCGCCACCGAGCGGATAAACTTCTCCGTTTTCGGTGGAAACGGGCGATGTGCCCGTAACAATGAGACCGCCCGCTCGGACGGCAATACCCACAGGTTGACCGCCGAGATACACGTATTCGTCGTAGAGAGGCGCGGACGCGGGCGAAAATCCCGTGCCGATGACGAAAATGCCCGCGGTTACAAGCAACAAAAGACAAAATCGCAGCAATTTTTTCATAAGTCTATTGTTTGCACCTCTCCGCGGCATAACATTGGGAATTTTTGACAATACGCGCACCGAAAACATTTTGCGCCGCATTGCGGAAAATATTTGCATTTCCGCTCTTCGCCCGAAGCACCATTCGACGGAATGAAAAAGAGAGGGCGGGTGCCCTCTCTTACGTCCGACGTATTGCGCGTCGGTTATTTTGCCTTGCCTTCGAGGATTTTGCGCGCCATAAGCACGCCCATAACGGAAGCCATCATAAGGCCGCGGGTCCAGCCGCTGCTGTCTCCGAGGCAATGCAATCCCGATATGGAAGTGTTGAGGTCCTCGTCCATCTTTATTTTGTTGGAATAGAACTTGAGTTCGGGCGAATAAAGCAGGGTTTCGTATCCCGCGAATCCCGGCACGACCTGGTCCACCGCCTGAATGAAGTTGATGATGTTGGTCATAGCGCGGTAAGGCATTGCGGCTGTTATGTCGCCCGCAACTGCGTCGCGGAGAGTGGGACGGACGTTGGACATACCCAGTTCTTTCTGCCACGTACGTTTTCCCGCGAGAATATCGCCGTAGCGCTGCACCAGAATCTTGCCCGCGCCGAGCATATTGGTGAGTTCGCCCACCTTCTGCGCGTACTCTATGGGTTGGTTGAAGGGCTGAGTAAAGGAATGGGAGCAAAGTATCGCAAGGTTGGTATTCTCGCTCTTTATCTCCTTGTAACTGTGACCGTTGACGACGGCAAGGTCGTTGTCGTAATTCTCCTGCGACACGAATCCGCCGGGATTCTGACAGAAAATACGCACTTTGTTCTTGAAAGGCGCGGGGTACCCTATCAGTTTGGATTCGTACAGCACGGAGTTGATTTCCTCCATAATCTCGTTGCGCACCTCGACGCGTACGCCGATATCGACGACGCCGGGAGCGTGAGCGATATTATGCTCCGCGCAAATTTTTTCCAGCCATTCGGCGCCGCGTCTGCCCGTCGCAATGACGGTCTTGTCGGCGTAAAGTTCGGTGGTTTCGCCGCCCTTTCTGACGTAAACGCCCTTGCAGGTGTTGTCCTCGAGAATGATGTTGCCGCACTCCGCGCCGAAAATCATCTCGACGCCGTGGTCGCGCAGATAATTCTCGATTGCGAGATAAATCCCCTGCGCCTTTTCGGTGCCCATATGGCGAATGGGACAATCGACGAGTTTCAACCCCGCCTTTATGGCTTTTTTGCGGATTTCCTTTACCTTGTCCTCGTTGCCGAGCCCCTCGATATGCTCGTCCGCACCGAAACCGAGATAAATACCGTCGGTGTAATTGATGAGTTCCTGCGCAAGGTCGCGTCCTATGAGTTCGGGCAATTCGCCGCCGACCTCCGACGACAGCGAAAGTTTGCCGTCCGAGAAGGCGCCCGCTCCCGAAAAGCCCGTGGTGATGTGGCAATAGGGCTTGCAGTTGCGGCAAGGACCGCCGTATGCTTTGGGACATTTGCGTTTCTCGACTGGTTGTCCCTTTTCGATTATGACGATTTTCTTGTCGCTGCCCTGCCTGAGCAGTTCGATTGCGGTGAAAATTCCCGCGGGGCCTGCGCCGACGATACAGATGTCGTACTTTTTCATATTTTCCTCGTTCTGCACCCGCAAAGGGGTGCCTTTCTTAAACAACCTTGTGCATTATATAGGACTTCCCGCACTCTGTCAACGACGAATTTTCGCCGAGCGCGCGACAACCGCGCCCGTTTGCGCGGAGTTTCAAAACGCTTGCCCTCGCTCGCGATTGGCTCTCCCGCCCTTACGGTCGCAATTTACAAGTAAATTGTAGCACGGATTTTGCCGCACGGTCAATACGGAAACGTTGGCGCGGCACTTCACGCGAAACGGAAAAAGGCGGCCGCGCCGCCGTTTCAACCCGTTTTTACGGTTCATTCTCCGCCGCGTCTCGGTTTTCCGAGCGTCACGCGGACTTTCAGACGAAAAATTCCTCTTCCACCAGCCTTTCCTTGATTTTGGCCAGCGCGTGTTTCTCTATGCGTGAGACGTAAGAACGCGAAATGCCGAACTTCGTCGCCACTTCGCGCTGTGTGAGCGCGGGCACACCGCCGAGGCCGTAACGCATTTTCACGATTTCGTACTCCCTGTCCGTCAGGCATTTGCTCGTGATTTCGCCCAGTTTCTCCATAAGAATGTTGCTTTCCACGTCCTCTATAACGGAGCCGCCTTCGGACAACATATCCATAATGGTGAGTTCGTTGCCGTCCTTATCCACGCCTATGGGGTCGCTCAGCGAAACGCTCTGGCGGTGCTTTTTGGTCACTCGCAATGTCATAAGGATTTCGTTTTCTATACAGCGTGAGGCGTATGTGGCAAGTTGCGTTCCCCTGCCCGTCTTGAAACTGTCAACCGCCTTTATGAGGCCTATCGACCCCACGGAAATGAGTTCGTCGTTGTCGCCGTAATTGGCGTATTTTTTGGCTATGTGAGCAACGAGACGCAGGTTGTGTTTGATGAGTATTTCCTTGGCCTCCTTGTCTCCCTGCTCGGTCAGTCGGACGTATTCTTCTTCTTTTTCTTTGGAGAGCGGCTTCGGAAAAGAACTTTTTTCTGTGACGTAGGACGAGAAAATTACCAGATTTTTGAGCAATAGGAAAAGACTTTCGAGTGCCATAAACCCTCCGGGTTACATAATATGCCGCGAACGGAAGATTTTTGACACGGAAAAAGGTCTCCGCATTTCCGAAAACCAAAGAAAAAGCGGAGCCGAAACTCCGCATTGAGAATATTTCCAATCGGTTCGCTTCAACGCCGCACCCGCGCACCGCCGACAGAACGCACGTCGCCGCAAAAGCGGCGGAAATTCACTTTTTCTTCTTGCCGTCCGTGCCCAGTTGCTCCTTGAGACGGACAAGTCCTTCGATTTCGTTGAGCAACGTGTTGATGTCCTTGAACTGACGGTGAACGGAAGCGTAACGCACGTACGCCACGTCGTCGGCGTCTCGCAGAAGTTCCATAACGAGGTCGCCTATGTAACTGGAAGACACTTCCTGCTCGAGGGAATTCTGGAGTTTGCGTTGTATCGTCTCCACCATTTTGTCGATGTCGCTTATGGAAACGGGGCGCTTTTCACAGGCTTTCATAATGCCCGACTTGACCTTTGAGGCGTCGAAAATCTGGCGCGTTCCGTCTCGTTTTATGACGTAAAGAGGCGCATTTTCTATGTGCTCGTAAGTGGTGAAGCGTTTGCCGCAGGACTCGCACTCGCGACGACGGCGAATGGACGTGCCGTCCTCGTTCTGTCTGCTGTCCACGACCCTGCTTTCGGTGCAACCGCAATAAATGCATTTCATATACGCGCCTCCGCCTATATTTTCCGTAATTTCATTGTAAATTGTACCATATATTGGGCGGCAATGTAAAGAATTTGACAAAATTTGCATACGGAAAGAGGCGCGGACATACCTTTCAATATGAATGTCAAGCAGTATTCGTTTTCGGAATTGTCGGCAAAACAGGTGGTCAACGTCGCCGACGGGCGACAACTCGGGCATACCTGCGATATGGTATTCACAGCCTGCGGCAGAATACTCGGTCTGGTAGTGCCGGGGAAGAAGAGTTTTTTCAAGAGTTTCACCTCGGCGGACAACCTGTTCATTCCGTGGAACAACATCGTCAAAATCGGCGGCGACGTCATACTTGTCGAAATGGTGGGCGGAGTGAGCGTGATGAAAGAAGGTGCGGACGATGACGAATATCCCGAACGGTGAGAGATACGGCAAAAGCGGGGTGCGGATATCGCTTTCTCCCCCGCCCGCCTCTGCCGACAGCGGGAATGCGCTTTTTCCCGTCGGCGGAATTTGTCCGACTTCCGTCTGCGACAACGTAAAAAGCCCGCAAAATGCAGGCTTTTGGGCGAGACTGAAGCGGAAGGCGAGCGTTATTGCGGCGAGGCTTGTATACCTGAAGTGCCGCACTGCCGAATTTCTGGACGTCTGAACCCGACGACGACTAAATGCGGGCAATGATTTGCGGCGGCCTGAAGTCGCCGCGGTTTGCATTTCCGCTTTTTACACTCTTTCAACGTCCTCGCAACGGCGTATCAAGACAACGCCTTGCGCAACCTCTCCACCGCCGACTTTTCCAAACGGCTGACCTGAGCCTGGCTCACTCCTACAAGGTTGCTTATTTCCATTTGCGTTTTACCCTCGAAATAACGGAGCCGCAACACTCCGAGTTCGCGTTCCGGCACGGTCTTCAACGCCTCTTCAAGCGACAGTTTTTCGGACCAAATGTCCGAGTTTTCTTTTCCGTCCGCGATTTTGTCAAGCAGTTGCATACCCTCCTCGCCGTCGGAAAAGACGGGTTCGTAAAACGACACGGGCTCGCTGACCGCGTCCAGAGCGCAGGCAACCACTCTTTCGCTGACGCCGATTTCGTCCGCAATTTCGTTGAGTTCGGGCTCGCGCGAGGTGTTTTCGACTATGCTTTCGCGCGCTTTGAGCGCACGGTAAGCGGTATCGCGCAGGCTGCGCGGCACCTTGATACCCGTCCTGTCACGCAGAAAACGCCTTATTTCGCCTATAATCATAGGCACGGCATAGGTGGAAAATCTCATACCCAGAGTGCGGTCGAAGTTGTTGAGGGCTTTCATCATACCCACCATACCGACCTGGAAAAGGTCGTCGGCACTCTCCTGAGTTTTGGGAAATCTTCCGACGATGGAAAGGACGAGACGCATATTGGCGCGCAGGAAAAGTTCTTTTGCGGTTTCGTCGCCCTTTTCGATTCTCTCGAGGAGATTGTCGCTTTCGGCACGCGACAATTTGGGGAGAGACGAGGTGTCGACGCCGCATATGGTGACTTTGTTCATAGAGCCTCCGTTTATGTACAGATTGCTCAAAAGCCACCGAAGTATTCTCGAAAACCGACTTTTGTATTATACTTTTTGCCGTTTTACAGAATAGTTTGCCCTTAAATTACACTTCTATTCCGCTTTTCCTTGTTCACGTTCCAGTGCGTCCCGCGTAAAAAGTTCCCCGTCCGAGCGACGCCGCGCGCCCGCCTTTCGCGGCTCAGCCGAGTTTCGCGATTTCACGCTTGAGCGAAGCGACGATTTTTTTCTCCAGCCGCGAGATGTACGACTGCGATATTCCCATCATTTCCGCTATTTCTTTCTGCGTCATTTCTTCTCTGCCGCCGAGACCGAACCTCATTTCGACAATCTGCCTTTCGCGCTCGGGCAACCTCGAAAAACTTTCCCGCAGCATTTCCTTTTCCGCCGACTGCTCCACGTCCTTGTAAATGGAATCGGGCTCCGTGCCCAGAATATCGCTGAGCAACAACACATTCCCTTCGAAATCTACGTTCAGCGGCTCGTCAAGGCTCACTTCGGCACGGGTTCTCGCCGTTTTGCGCAGATGCATAAGTATTTCGTTTTCTATGCAGCGCGAAGCGAAAGTAGCCAGTTTGATATTTTTATCGGGTTTGAAACTGCCCACCGCCTTTATAAGCCCAATAGTGCCTATGGATATCAAATCCTCGGTGTCGACGCCCGTGTTGTCGAAACGCTTGGCTATGTACACAACAAGGCGCAGATTTCGTTCTATGAGTTTTAGTCTTGCCTCCTCGCTGCCCTTCATATACTCTTCCACCGTCGCCGCTTCCTCTTCCGGGCTCATCGGAGACGGAAGGCTTTCGCCCGAAGATATGTAATGCGCTTCTCCCTTTTTGCCGAAGCCCAGAAACGCCAGTATGCGCCGCAAAACGTCTATGATTTTCATATTTTCCTCCTGCAATCACCGTTTCGCCGACAGTCCGCGTCCGCCGCGCCCACCGTCGAACATCGTATTCTGAAGTATCGCTTCGTAGCCGTCGAAAGTTCTTTCACTCAGCGCCGCATAAGCCTTCACGGTCCTGCCGCACACCGTCACTCCGTCCAGCCCCACAATCGGCAGACTGAATTGACCTCCGACGGTCGCCGCCTCCACGAATCCCTCGATTCGCACGCCGTCGGCAGAACGCAGTTTTTGCGCCAGATTTTCCGAAACTATCACAACGGGCAAGCCGCTGGCGACGTCCGTCAATGTGTTCCCGCTGTCGCAAAGCGCCTCCACGCTCAAAATGACGCTTCCGACGCTTATTACGGCGTTTTCTATGCGGCGCTGCGCTTTGCCGCGCGAAGCGACTATCGCCCTGACGCCCACCACGGCGACAACTCCCGCCGAGGCGGATAATCCGAGCACCAGATAGCCCCTTATATCCGCTCCGATAAGATAACTTATCCCGTATACGGTTCCGCCGAGGGCGAACGTAAGACCGACAAGCAACGCCAATGTGGTTATGTAGTCGGCGAAATCGCGCAGTTTGTGCAATCCGAGCGACATAGCGGGAGCGAGTGCGATTGCAGTCGCTATTTTCGCCCATTTCGGCATAACGGCATACGCGGTAGCCACCGCAGCGGCGCCGACAACGGCGAATACACAGAGGATTTTCCGCGCCTTGCGCCTGCGCAAAGCGAGAGTCAGCGCAACAATCAGGGCGTCCATTGCCAGATTGTTGAGAAAGACAACCTCGACATACACACTCACACGCCGAGTTTACTCCCGCGCGCGCGCAAAATCTTTCCGTTACGTGCCCGACGCACTCGCCGACGGCAAAACAAAACGGACGGGTATCCCGTCCGTTTACCGTGTTATGGTTTATCGTTGCCGAATGTTTTACCGCGCGAAGTTCGCATCGCAAAGACGCCCTCGCGGAGTCTGCCCACCGTTGCCGCCTGTTGTCAGCGGCGATTCGGCGTTCAGTCGCGGTTGCGGCGAATGTGATTGAGGAACTTGGGCACGCGTTTTCCCGCCGTGCCGTCCTCGATGCGGGAGGGCGAATCGTACTCGGCGGGCGCCGGCGCTACGGGTTCCGCGGGAACGAATTTATCCTCTGCGGGAGCCGCCGCTTCGTCGGCATTGGGTTGAGCGGAAAACGCGGAGTGCCTGAACACGGGACGGTCTGCAAAAATGTCCTTGTTGTATTCGGGGCGCACGGTTTCGGCTATATCCGCACGCGGAGTTACGGGGCCGGGGTCGGACAACACGGCGGACACGGTCCTGCCAGTGGTGAGCGGCGACGCGCCGACGGCGCGAGCGGGAGCGGCGTTCTTGTCGATGAAGCCCGTGGCGATAATGGTGATTTCGATGTCCTTTTTCTCCGGAGAGAACGAGGTGCCGAAAATGATGTTGGCGCTGGGGTCCACGACCTGCTTGATGATTTCGCACGCTTCGTTGACCTCGCTGAGCATCATATCCTCGCCGCCGGCGATGTAAAGTATGACGCCCGTCGCGCCCTCTATGTCGGTCTCGAGCAAGGGGCTGTAAACGGCGTTTCTCACGGCGTCGATAACGCGTTTTTCGCCTTTGCCGTAGCCGATACCCATATGCGCGAGCCCGCGCTTCTTGAGAACTGCCTTGACGTCGGCAAAGTCGAGATTGATGTGCGCGGGGTTGGCTATGACGTCGCTGACGCCCTGAACGCCCTGACGGAGAACGTCGTCGGCGATTTCAAACGCGCGCTTGAAACTTATCTTGCTGTCGAGCACTTCGATAAGTTTCTGGTTGGGAATGATAAGCAGGGTGTCGACGAAATTGCGCAGATTGCGTATACCCGCTTCGGCGTTTGCCATACGCGGACCGCCCTCGAAATTGAAAGGCTTGGTGACGACCGCGACGGTCAGTATACCCATAGATTTGGCAATTTCCGCCACGACGGGAGCGGCGCCCGTGCCCGTGCCACCGCCCATACCGGCGGTGATGAAAAGCAGGTCGATACCCTCGAGGGCTTTCTTGATTTCCTCGCGGGATTCTTCGGCAGCCATTTTACCGACTTCGGGGTTGGAGCCCGCGCCGAGACCGCCCGTTCTGTTTGCGCCGATTTGAATCTTGCATTCTTCGGGCACAAGCGACATATTGAGCGCCTGCATATCGGTGTTCATCACGAGGAAACTCGCGCTCTTGATACCCGCGCGAATCATATTGCTGACGGCGTTGTTGCCGCCTCCGCCGACGCCGAGCACGACGATGTTGGCCTTGCCGGGGATTTTGCGCGGAACCGCGTTTTCTTCAGGAGCGTATTCGGAAGTGGCGGAGGAGTAATTGTCGTAGTTTTGGAACTTGTCACTGTCGGTGGAGTAGTTGGTGCGGAACATCTCGTTGTAGT
>OERL01000341.1_pt1 | contig 10337 bp, 9 predicted proteins | sample 1539981 | NCBI WGS metagenome assembly OERL01 (sample SAMEA3891867, study PRJEB23780) | metagenome | biome: terrestrial biome; feature: animal house; material: Caecal content | place: Italy | collected 2015-05-05
ATTAGAAGCTTATTCCTAATCGGATAGATACGAGATGGCATCCGTTCATATCTTGGAAAGTTCCTTTTTCATCGGTAAATGGAGATATTTGATAAAAATTATATCCGATAAGAATATGAGACCCGAATTTTTTACTTACAGATAGGTTCATACCTAATCCGGCAGAACCAAAAAAGCCACCTTGATTTTCTCCTTTGTACATTTGATTGGTAGAATAACCCGCTCTGAAATCAACAAAAAGAAGAGATTTATTGCTTAGCAAATTACAACGGAAAAGTGCATAAATAGGGAGGTAGTATCGATTGTTGGAAAATGAACTGTGAAGACCTATTCCTAAACCAAAGCATTTGATGGTGTAGGACCGGTAGCCAGCGAATAAATCTAAATCGAAAGAAGAAAAGTCATTCCCCGACATATCGATGGAGGCTCCTGCCTCAACTCCAAAAGTAACAGGTTTGATTTTTTTATCTTTGCTCATATCCGACAAGTTGCTTTCGCGCATGACGTATTGATTGTTCCCGTTTTCAAAACCTGTGGTCGATTCTTGTGCCGATGTATTTTGTACAAAAAGGCATAGAGTTGATATTAGCAATATCCGATATAGGTATTTAGCCATGATTTTATTATTTGTTGAGGACGAAGGTAAATTTTTTATTGCGATTGAGCAATCGAACAACTGAAAAAATAAATGAAGAGGTATTTAAAATAAAAAACCAACCGGGGGTGCAGGTCGGTTTTTCCTGCCATTGGGGCAGACAATCCAATAAGGTTATCCTAAATAAGTTTTTAACAGTTTACTCCTCGAAGCAGTCCTGAGTCTTCTGATGGCTTTTTCTTTTATTTGTCGAACTCTTTCTCGGGTTAATCCGAACTTGTCTCCAATTTCTTCGAGAGTCATTTCTTGACAGCCGATTCCAAAAAACATTTTAATGATTTCGCTTTCACGAGGAGTAAGTTGTTTAAGTGCGCGATCGATTTCTTTCGAGAGAGATTCGTTAATTAACGACCTATCTGCTATGGGGGAATCGTCATTAACCAATACGTCGAGCAGACTATTATCTTCTCCTTCAACAAAAGGGGCGTCTACCGAAATATGCCGTCCCGACACTTTTAATGTATCGGAGATTTTATCTACCGGTATATCCAATTCTTCTGCGAGCTCTTCGGGAGAGGGACGACGTTCGTTTTCTTGCTCGAATTTAGAAAGAGCTTTACTGATCTTATTGAGAGATCCTACTTGATTTAATGGCAAACGAACGATTCTCGATTGCTCGGCTAGAGCTTGAAGAATAGATTGACGAATCCACCACACTGCATAGGAAATGAACTTGAAGCCTCTCGTTTCGTCAAATTTTTCGGCAGCTTTAATTAAACCCAAATTTCCTTCATTGATTAAGTCCGGGAGACTTAACCCTTGATTTTGGTATTGTTTGGCAACCGAAACGACAAAACGCAAATTGGCTCGTGTCAACTTTTCCAGTGCTGCATGATCGCCTTTTTTAATGCGTTGGGCAAGTTCTACTTCCTCTTCTACCGTAATCAAGTCTTCGCGTCCGATTTCTTGTAGGTACTTGTCAAGAGAAGCACTCTCCCTGTTCGTAATCGATTTTGTAATTTTTAATTGTCTCATCTTGCAATATTGAGATTTTGGGACTGCAAATATACTATATTTATTGTTAATGGAGCTGTAAAAAATGTTTAATTTTGAACGTGAATCTACAAAAATACCATTTTACTGCTCCTGCCTTTTTCGTATTTATTATTATAACGTTTGAATATTTGTTCTGTTGTGTTTGTTGTGCTATATTTAATAATTATCTTTTAATTTGGAATATGACCCTTGTTTAGGGGTCATATTCCAAAAAGATTTAATTGGCCAAATCTACTGCATAATACATCATTTTTCCATTCGGATAAATACCCGTAATGAACATAACTTTTTGATTTTGATTTGATTTTACAATAGAGTCGTACATGGATTCCAAGTCACTAACCGACTTCATCGGGGTGTTATTGATTTCAAGAATGACAAATCCTTCTCGCATACCGGCCGCTTTGAATTTACCGTTTTTCAATCCAATAACCTGCACTCCATATCGGATATTCATCTCTCTCAAACTCTTGGCATCTAATTCTTTGAATCCAGCTCCCAAAGAATCCATTCCGGCAATCTTGGTTATCTCGGTATTGCCTTGACTATTTTTTAATGTCAGGGATACAGTTTTGGATTCTTTTCCTCGTAACAACCCTATTTTAATTTTATCTCCGGGACGATATTTACTCAATTGTTCGGAAAGCATGGCTCCATTTTTAATCTTTACGCCATTAATAGAGGTTATAACATCACCTTCTTTTATTCCTGCTTCCATCGCAGCGCTGCGATTGTATACTTCACCGACGTATACTCCTTCTTGTACTTCAAGATTTTCTTCTTTGGCCAATTCGGAATCTATTTCTCTATACCCTATACCCAATACGGCTCTTTGTACGGTACCATATTCTTTCAAATCGGCAATTACTTTGCTTACTATGGAAGTGGGAATAGCGAATGAATAGCCGGCGTAACTTCCTGTTTCGGAGTAAATGGCTGTATTGATACCCACTAATTCACCTGCTGTATTTACCAATGCTCCACCGCTATTTCCCGGATTTACAGCTGCATCGGTCTGGATAAACGCCTCTATACCCATTTTTTGGCTACGAGGGTTGAGTGCGCTTATGCTACGAGCTTTGGCACTTACGATACCAGCAGTAACCGTCGATGTCAATCCTAACGGATTTCCTACCGCCAATACCCATTCTCCGACTTTCAAATTATCGGAATCGCCAAATTTGACGATGGGGAGATCTTTGGCATCTATTTTTATCAATGCCAAATCGGTAGAAGGATCGGTTCCTATTACACGACCATTGAAAGTCCTATTGTCATTCAGGGTTATATCCAATTTATCGGCTCCTTCTACTACGTGATTATTGGTTACAATATATCCATCGGGGGTAATAATTACTCCCGACCCCAATCCGGCACGAGGCTGAGGTTGTATATTGCGCCCTCCTTGTCCAAAGAAATATTCGAAAAACGGATCGCTAAAACCGCCTAATTGACTTTGTTTGGGTGTAGAAATCGATTTTATACTAACGACGGCATTAACCGTGTTTTCGGCGGCTGTGGTGAAATCTGTTTCAACAGCCGGTCGATTGATTACTCTTGTAAAGCGAGTCGGCTGTGCATATCCACTGTCGAGCGATTGATCTTGTATTTTTGAATCGGCCGACTTATTCAATATACTAAATGCGCCGATTGTAATTCCGGAGCTCAGAGCTGCAATTAAGGCGATGCCCATCAATTTTTTTCCGTAAGAATTCATAATCTATTAGCTTTAAATGTTAATATTATCTTGTATTTAAGTTTTTCAGACGTTAAATTTAATACATTTATCGTGCCGTTGAAACCCCTGCATCTTCTTTTTAAGCTCTTTTAATAAGCAGGATAGCTACTTAACAGGGGTTAACGCAGATGACTGTCATGAGAATCATTTTTATATACTTAGGCATGTCATATTGTCCGTTAAAATTTACAAGATTAAAAATCATACTGACAGTATTCTGTCTTTGCCATTTTTATCGTATCTTTGTAACGTACAGCAGGACGGTCTGTCGCTCGTATGATGCGAGAGGAAAGTCCGGGCAACATAGAGCACCATATTTCCTAACGGGAAGCCATTCGCGAGAGTGGAGTAGCGTAACAGAAAATAACCGCTGCGAAAGCAGTAAGGGTGAAAAGGTGAGGTAAGAGCTCACCGGGTTTTACAGTAATGTAGAATGCCGTACGTCTTATGGGTTGTAAGGTTATGTATACCGGCGTTGTAGGGTTGCTCGCCCGATGCCGGGGGGTAAACCGCTAGAGCCTTGTGGTGACACAAGGTCGAGATAAATGACAGACACTCTTTCGAGAGTACATAACCCGGCTTACAGGCCTGCTGTATTTTTTTGTAGAAGTTTTCTGTACGATATATTCTATGGTTCAGCGTAAAAACAAGCCCTCTTTTTTTGCCCGCGCCAGCCTTTTGATAAAACGGTTATGGCAGTTTGTCTCGGTCGATATATGGCATGTGACCGAGTATAAGCTCCATATTCATATTCTTAAAACATTGAACTTGTCGGTACGCTGTTTCTTAAATGAAAAGTTGCAGGAAAAGGCTTCCGCTTTGACGTTTAGTACGATTTTGGCAATCGTGCCTGCGTTGGCTATGTTATTTGCTATTTGTAAGGGATTCGGATTCCAACATATTATACAAAGTCAGTTGTTCGATTATTTCCCGGCGCAACGCAATGCATTGGAATATATGTTAGGGTTCGTCGACCAGTATCTCGATCAGATGAAAGGTGGAGTATTCGTGGGGATAGGCCTTTGTTTCCTTTTGTGGACTTTGATAAGTTTGTTATCCAATATAGAGAAAGCATTCAATGATATTTGGCAGGTACAAGGCGGTCGATCGTTTTATCGTAAGGTTACCGATTATACCTCGATGTTTTTGATTTTGCCTATTTTGATGGTTGCATCGAGCGGATTTTCTTTGTTTATGTCAACCATGCTCAGTTCTTCGGTTCTATTCGATTTTATGAGCCCTTTGCTGCGTTGGGTCTTTCGATTAGCTCCATATATACTTACCGCTTTGTTCTTTACCGCTATTTATATTTTTATACCCAATACAAAGGTTAAGTTCAAATATGCGTTTATTTCTGGGCTTATTTGTGGTACGGTATTTCAGATTTTTCAATTTATATATATTTCGGGCCAAATTTGGGTATCGAAATATAATGCTATTTACGGGAGTTTCGCATTTTTGCCGTTGTTGCTCATTTGGATGCAATTTTCATGGTTGATTTGTCTGTTTGGTGCTGTGTTGACTTACTCATCTCAAAATGTAGTAAATTTCAATTTCGAAAAAGAGACCAACGATATATCTCGTCGGTATTCCGATTATATTATATTAGTCATAGCCACAGTTATTGTCCATCGGTTCAAGGAGGGACTTCCGCCGATGACCAAAGGACAGATATCGAGACGTTATGCTATTCCCATACAGTTGGTAGAGCGTACCGTCGATGAATTGGAACGGGTGAATATTATTTCGCAGACATTGTCGGAAGAAGAGAGGGTTCCTGCATATCAACCGGCGGTAGACATCAGCCGATTGACTTTGGGCTATTTATTGCGAGCCATCGACAGAGAAGGAGACGAGGATTTTATCTGTAATTTAAAAGCCGATTTCCCAAAGGAATGGGCGGCTATAATAGATACCCGTAGGCTTATGGAAGAGAAGGGTGATAGTATTGCGTTGAAAGATTTGAAAATAGAAGAAAGCCGAGTGCTTTCCCATAAATTAAATAATAATGAGTGATATGAAAAAAGTAATTTCTACGACATCTGCTCCGGCTGCTATCGGACCTTATAGTCAAGCTGTTGAAACCGGAAATATGATTTTCCTTTCGGGTCAATTGCCCATTGACCCCAAAACCGGAATAATGCCTGAGGGCATCAAAGCTCAAACTCGTCAAGCGTTTGCGAACATTAAAGCTATTTTGGCGGAGGCCGGTTATTCGGTCGAACATATTGTAAAGACGACCGTGCTGTTGGCCGATATGTCTCTTTTCGGAGAAATGAACGAAATATATGCCGAGTTCGGGTCCGTATTTCCGTCTCGGTCGGCGTTTGCAGTTAAAGAATTACCGAAACAAGCATTAGTCGAAATAGAGGTTATTGCTGTGAAAGCATAGTTTTTAGCAAGTCGGCCACGATGAATGTACTGCCGCCTACGAAGATCAGATCATCGGGGCGGCTTTCTTTTTTCGCCGCTTCCACAGCTTGTTGAACCGACGGATAACACTTCCCTGTCAATCCTGCTTTTATTGCTAATTCGTACAGTCTTTCCTCGGGTAAAGCGCGAGGTATCGAGGCCCGGGTGAAATAGTAAACGGCATTTTGGGGGAGCATAGCCAAAACTCCCGAAATGTCTTTGTCATTGACCATACCGATGATAATACGCAAGTTTTGATAAGATTCGTTTTGCAACTGTCGAACTATATATTGTATGCCTCCGGTGTTGTGCCCGGTGTCGCAAATTAGTCGGGGAGACGATTCCAATTGTTGCCATCGCCCCATTAAACCGGTAAGACTGGTGACATGGGCGAAAGCATCATAGACCGATTGGTGGGAGATATTGTATCCTAAATTTCGTAATTGGCCGACTGCTGTCAGAACGGTAGCTGCATTTTTCTCCTGACATAGCCCGCTTAACTCCCCGAAAAGGTGCGGAAATTCGGGAGAATCGAATTCCCAACCTTTGTCATTCCGTTGGGTCGACCGGAAATGAATTTGTCCCTCTGCGAATATAATGGGGGCTTTTATCTCTTTCGCTCGATCGATGAATACTTGCTTCACCTCTCCCTGAGCTTCACCGATCACGACCGGTATTCCGGATTTTATAATACCTGCTTTTTCTCGGGCTATTTTCGGCAGGGTGTCTCCGAGCATTTGCACATGGTCATAGCTGATATTGGTAATGACACATAAATCAGGAGTAATGATATTTGTACTGTCCAATCTTCCGCCCAATCCGACTTCGATAACAGCGACATCTACTTGATTTTCGGCAAAGTAGTTAAACGCCATCATCATGGTGAGTTCGAAAAATGATGGTTGGATATGGAGTGTAGATGCAAGGTGTTTCTCTGCAAATTGAATAACATCTTCTTTGGAAATCATTTTTCCATTGATGCGGATACGTTCTCTGAAATCGATAAGATGCGGAGAGGTATATAATCCAGTTTTATATCCGTTTAATTGCAGAATAGCGGCTAATAGATGCGATACCGATCCCTTGCCGTTGGTCCCGGCAACATGTATGGTGTGAAACTTTCGATGGGGATATCCGAAATATTTGTCCAGTGCTTCGGTATTTTGTAGTCCCGGTTTATAAGCGGCACTTCCTATTTGTTGAAAAACGGGTAGTTGTTTATATAAATATTCCAATGTTTCTTCGTAATTCATATTTCATATTTTAGTATAAGGCATATCCTGAAATACCAGCCAATACGATAACGAGTATGGGGTGTATTTTCGCATAGTGTACCAGAATAAACGAGATTACTGCAATACCGATACTTATTGTATAGTCTGGAAAGTTTTCCTTATTCATGAGGAGGAGTGCGGCAGAAGCTATCAGACCGACAACCACAGGACGAAGTCCGGAAAATATGCTTTTGATAGTAATGTTATCTTTATGTTTAAGTATAAAACGGCTCACTAATAAGACTAAAATGAAAGACGGCAAACATACGGCGAACGTGGCGATTATCGACCCCCAAATACTATTACCGGCAGCTACATATCCTACATAAGTAGCACTGTTTATTCCTATGGGACCGGGAGTCATTTGAGAAATAGCTACGATATCGGTAAATTCGGTCGGGGTAAGCCACGGTTGGCTTTCGCCATAATGAACGACTTCTACCGCTTCGTGTTGAATGAGAGAGAGCATGGCGTATCCGCCCCCAAAACCGAATAGCCCGATTTTTAGGTAGGCCCAAAATAAGTTGAGATATACGATCCACATGGCTATTTTTCTTCTTTATTACTCTTTTGTTTTGAACTGGCGATGACATGATTGCAGTAAAGTATTCCACCGATAGCTCCTAACAAGACGAACCAAATGGGGGAAACCCCTCCTAACCAGATTGATAATGCCACTATAATGGGAATAATAACCGTTTTAATATTGATACGTGCTGTTTTAGCCGTACTGAATACCGGAGACACGATGAGTGCGACCACTGCTGGTCTTATACCCTTGAATATACGCTCGACTACCGGATTGTCATACGTTTGAACAAACCAGATTGCAATAGCCAAGATGATTAGAAAAGAGGGTAGAATTGTACCGAGTGTCGCCGTGAGACAACCTTTTAATCCTCGCAATTTGTTTCCGATCAATATGGATATATTCACCGCCAAAACTCCGGGCAATGATTGTGCAATGGCAAGTGCGTCGACAAAATCTTCCCGTTTAATCCAGTTTTGTTTATCCACGACTTCTCTTTCAATGAGAGGTATCATAGCCCAACCACCTCCGAATGTGAACGCACCTATTTTAAAAAATGATATGAATAGTTTCAGATACAGATTCGATCTCATAGTTTCTTTTTAATGCGCTGCAAAGATAGTGCAAACGAGGGCAGAAACAAATTTATTTGGTTTTGCCGAATGCCACCTATTTTCGCATTTTTGCAAAGATAGTGTAAGGCAAGAGAAAGATAAAACGAATAAGTTCTTTTTTCTTTTCGACCAGTAATCTTTTGAGGACTTTTATCAAAGATAATATAAGGTTGGAACAGAAACAAGTTTAGTTGGATATATCGAAGTATAACCTGTTTTCGTATTCAGTTGTCTAGATCGTATAAAAAAGTGACAATCTTATGAAACTATCGTATATAAGACGATAGAATTTGTTCTAATTCGTTTAACGACAGGGCACCAGATTGTCGCCAAATGATTTCGCCTTGTTTCCATAGTACAAGGGTAGGGACTGACTGTATTCTATATTCCGAAGACAAGGAAATATTTTTATCGATATCTATTTTTAGTATAATGATTTTATTCCCCATTTTCTTTTTCAATTCTTCATACTCAGCCTTGATTTTATCTTGTTCCAAACCTGTTAAACGTCTTAATTGCATTTCCAAAATAGCATTAGCCTGATCGACATCAAGACCAAATTTGGACATAAGACCTATTCTTGCCTCGTCTGCTGTTTTAGATTTTTTAATTAACTCAATAACATCATCCAAGCTTGCTAAAGCAATTAACAACCCTTCTAAAATATGGGCTCTCATTTTTGCTTTTTTCAAGAAGAATAAAGTTCTTCTTGTAATAATCTCAACTCTGTGTTCAATAAATTCATTAAGAACTTCTAATAAATTCATTAATCTTGGTTGTTGACCAACTAGAGCCAACATATTAACCCCAAATGTAGCTGTCAATTGAGTATATTTATAAAGATTATTTCTTACAACTTCAGGTTTTGCATCACGTTTAAGTTCGATAACAATTCTCATACCATCACGGTCAGATTCATCACGTATATCAGATATACCATCAATTTTTTTGTCTCTAACAAGTTCTGCTATTTTTGTTATTAAAGCTGCTTTATTTACCTGATATGGAATTTCTGTAACAACAATAGCTGTTCTTGATTGACGTCCTCCGCCTGCCGGAATTTCTTCAAATGTTGATATAGCAGACATTTTTATAGAACCACGACCTGTAGCATATGCCTTTCTGATTTCAGAAACACCAATAATACTTGCCCCTGTAGGGAAATCAGGCCCCTTTACATGGTGCATAAGTTCATCAATTGTCAAATTAGGGTTATCAATCAACGCAATAGTACCGTCAACTATTTCGCACAAGTTATGAGGCGGAACATTTGTAGCCATACCTACCGCAATACCGGAAACACCATTTAACAATAGCATAGGCAATCTAACAGGTAGAACGGATGGTTCTTCAAGTGAACCGTCAAAGTTCGGAACAAAATCAACTGTTTCACAATCAATATCAGCAAGCATAGAAGTTGTAATTTTATGCATTCTTGCTTCCGTATACCTCATAGCGGCAGCACCGTCACCATCGACACTACCAAAGTTACCATGCCCGTCTACAGTAAGATATCTTGTTGAAAAATCCTGTGCCATTCTAACCAAAGATTCATAAACAGCTATGTCACCGTGGGGGTGATATTTACCTAAAACTTCACCAACGATTCTCGCACACTTTTTGAATGGTTTATCAGGTGTCATACCCAGTTCATTCATAGCAAATAGAATACGTCTGTGAACAGGCTTCAAACCGTCTCTAACATCAGGAAGTGCTCTACCGATAATTACAGACATTGCATAATCTATATAACATTGTTTCATTTGTTCACGTATATTAACCGGAACAATTTTTCCATCTTCAAAAAAATTCTGTTGAGCCAAAACTTATACCCCTTTATGACAATTTATTATTAAATTTCTCACTCTCTCAAAAGTTCATGATACCTATATTGTAACACAAACAAGCTTTTGAGCAAATTATTAACAATCTTATTTCTTAATCTTTTTCAATAAAAATCTTATTGTAATAGCAAACCGTATTTTCTTGCAATTTTTATTGTTTCATTATCCATTGCAACAGGAATCCCATTCATTTTAATATCACGCATATAAGCATATCTGTGCCTTCCGTCTCCAAAAGCGATTTCAGGATATTCTCCATAATCATTAATATATAC
>OERL01000343.1_pt1 | contig 10297 bp, 9 predicted proteins | sample 1539981 | NCBI WGS metagenome assembly OERL01 (sample SAMEA3891867, study PRJEB23780) | metagenome | biome: terrestrial biome; feature: animal house; material: Caecal content | place: Italy | collected 2015-05-05
AGCTTGCCGTTATCATTAGCCATACAAACACAACCGTAATCGGCAACGTGATCAGAACAGGGCGGCCCGCTATAACGAGGGCCTCGACCCAAAACATTTTTCGCATACCTTCTGGCGTCATGCCAATGGACATATATCTCGCAAATTCTCTTTTCCTTTGCCGGATAAATCCCAGCGTGTTGGAAAATACGTTAGCGATCCCGATGAAGGCCAGCAACACACACAGCGCCCCAATTATCAGTTTGTATCCGTTCAGCATGGCATCATTGTCTATCTTTTCCTGTATCCGGTTTTCTACCTCGAAAGAAATGTCATGCCCCAGCACATTCGTCAGCTCGGTTTCAATCATACTCAGTTCTGTCAGGGTTCTTTCTTTTTCTGAAAGAATGCGGATATAGGTATCTGGTTCAGCATTTCCAATCGTCTCTCCGATTTGTTTCCAGGTGGAAAGGGACACAAATTGGACTAAAGCATAGTTATCATATTCTTCTCTCAAAACCGGCGGCTCCTGTGTAAAGCCCAAAACCGGAATCTCCACAGTCGCAGTCGCATCTTCCAGGTTTTGTAAAGTCATCGTGTCCTGGTTCTCTGACAAAAACGGAACATATTCTTTGTATCTGAAATTGCTGTTTATGTTGTCCCAAATACGGTTCAAAACAACGCTCCCGTTTTTCGCTGAGGAAACGCCGATCTGCTCACAATACGTGGCAAAGCTGCTGTCGTCCATGATTACAATAGGAGCCTGAATGGTATAAATCCCATCTGCCATACTGACATCACTTCCGGCGACTGTTTCAAGACCACCCAGACTTTTTACTTCTTCGCTGACAGCGTCCGCCCCAATAGAACAAACGGCGTTTGCCTTTTGATAAATCACACTGTCTGTATCAGGCAAAGCATGGATTTCATCCGTATGAGAAAAGTCCTCGATCCTTGTGTCCTCAAGAGTTGCCATCACATCCCAGGCATCCTGGTAGCGTTCAAAATAGGTATGGTTTGTACTGATTCCAGAGAGAGTAAAAAAACTCAGCATGAGAGCAAAGCCCAGAAAGGAAAGGGTCAACGACAGCGTGGCGGTTCGCAGAGATTTCTTCTGTGCTTTCAGCGCATTCCCGGCAAGTTCCCCTTCGGTTCCAAATAAAAGCGCAAGAATACGGGATTTTTTTTCTCCGTTTTAGCTGTAATTCTCCCGTGTTTTTTATAGCTTCCAGTGGGGTCATCTTGCTCAATTTCCTGGCTGGCAGCCAGGCAGAAATCAGTACCGTCAAAAACGAGGTCAGAATCGTGACTGCAAACACCAGCGGATGATAGGCAAAGGCAGCTTCATGTCTGCCGACAATACCATCGGCGAGAATATTGACTGCCTGGATGGCTCCGAAGGTCAAAGCGATTCCGACAAAACTTCCGATCAAAACAGGAATCACACAAAGCATCGCCGCTTCCTGTAAAAGACAGGTGCGAATTTGCCCCGGCGTTGCCCCAATGCTGGAAAAGATACCAAACTGATGTACACGGGCATTCATAGATACAGCAAACGAATTATGAATGATTAAAATCAAAGACACCGACACAAGCAGGAATACAAAGAGATAAAAAGCCAACAATAAGGGCGGATTGCTGTCCTGCGGATCGTTGATGAAATAACTTGACAACAGTGATTCATGATACGATACGGAAGTTTCCGGAACACCTAACTGCTGGGCGATAAGAGGCATATCCTGATACACAGCCCTCATGTTATCAAAGCAAATATCAACTACAAGAGTTTGATCGTCTGATAAATCCTCATTGATTATAGCCGTTTTTACATTGGCGAAATTCTCAATCTCGGACACTTTATCTTCTTCAAACGCTCCGCTGATGCGTCCCTGCCAGTTTCCTTCTTCTAAAACAACAGATTCTATTTCATAATTCCAGAAGTTATAAAACAAACCGCACAGCAAAGAAAGAAACAGAGCAGAAATAAACGCCGCAACCAAAACGGATACGCTGGAAGCCCGATTCTTTTTGATGAATCCTATCGAATAGTCTTTCCACATATTCTTACCTCCGTTTCTGATCGCCGACAATTTTCCCGTCCTCTATGGTAATAACGCGATCCGCCTCCAATGCGATCTTTTCATCATGGGTAATCAAAAGAATCGTCTGTTCCAGGTTACGGTTAGATAATTTTAGCAAGTCAATAATTTCCTCTCCGTTTTTCCGATCCAGGTTGCCGGTCGGTTCATCAGCAAGCAACAGCGCCGGGCGATAGATCAAAGAACGGGCGATAGCAACTCGCTGCTGTTGTCCGCCGGAAAGCTGACTGGGCAGTGATTCCAGTTTATCTTCGATTCCCAGGGAATGTACAATCTGCTCAAAGTATTCTTTATTCGGTTTGCGTTTGTCTAACAGGAGCGGCATGAGTATATTTTTTCGGACGGTAAGGGTGGGGATCAGGTTATAAAACTGATAGACCAACCCAACCTTTCTGCGCCGGAAAATGGCTGCCTGTGTTCGGTTCATGGCAGATAGTTCTGTCCCCTCTATCAAGACTTTCCCTTCTGTCGGCTTATCCACACTTCCCAAAATATGCAACAGTGTAGATTTTCCCGAACCGGATGCCCCTACGATTGCTACAAATTCTCCTTTTTGTACGGACAAGTCAATGTGATCCAACGCCACGACCTGATTGTTCCCAGAACCATATACCTTTCGGACATTTTCACATTTTAGTATTTCCATGTCACTTTCTCCTCTCTACGAAATGGTCTTGCGTACAGTATAACAAAGTAAAGTGACATCTCAGTGACTGTACATCCTTATTTCAAAACAAGCACCGCCATTTTGCAAGTTGCAGGCGGTTATGGTTCCGTTCTGCAATTCAAAAATGGAACGGGCAAGAGCCAGGCCAATTCCAATTCCATCTCCAATCGCACACCGTCCCCGATAAAAACGATCAAAAAGATGCGGTAAGTCCTCTGTGTCAAAGCCCGCCCCGTCATCCCATACCTGAATTTCTACATAGAGAGGGTTGCCAGAGTAGCCACAATGGACTACGCCGCCCGGCTTGGAATGTTCCATACAATTCTTGATGAGATTGATGAGGGCTTCCATTGTCCACTCTAAATCCCCCCAAAACTCAATACATCCATTTTCTGGAATTTCAACAGTAATATGATTTTTCCGCAATAAATCGTTCAGATTATCTGCCGCCAGATTTAATACCGTATAAAGATCGACCTTTTCCCGTTTGAGCGGCAGCGTTCCAGCATCAATTTTGGAAAGCATAAGCAACGATTCTTCCAAACGGTTTAATCGTTTCAACTGCTGTTTGACCTGTTTTGCGTAAGCCCCCGGAATTTCTTTTTCCATAAGCTGCAACGACAAAAAGGCCGCTGTGATCGGCGTTTTCAGTTGATGTGCGATATTAGCCAGGTTCTCTGCAAAATTTTTCTTTGCGGCAACTGCCGTTTCTCTTGTTTGATAAAGCATCGTGACAGTTTTGTATATTTCGTCCTGCAAATGGGAATATTCATCTTCCTTCGTCTGTATCAATGTCCCGCCAGCACCGATATTAACCTGCTCTAAATACTCGGTCAAATCATCAATCCTCTTTCGATTTTTTCTGTGGGACAGAAAGATTCCAGCCCCAAAAGCACAAGCGGTCGCAAGGGAAAATAGAATCGGGAAAAGCACTGTATCCAGCGGAAAATCATAGCAAAAATCATCGATCCGGTATCCGTATTTTTCCAGATAATCGTTGCCTCTGAGTTCTTGTTCCGTCAATGAATGATAGTCTTTCAGAGCCGCTAATAGCTGTGGCTCTGCTTCAGGAGAATTTGCCAATATGGTTTCGCATAATGCCGAGGTGTGTTCAAATGCAATCTGCCGGTACGTGTGCAGGAAGAAAGCGGCGGTAAGTATCATGCCTGCCGCAAGAACAGCAAACGGAAAAATCAGAAGTATTTTTTGTTTCCATTTTTCGCTCATTGTGTGTCCTCCATACGGTAGCCAAAACTTCGGATCGTTTTTAAGCAGGCTGGATGATTCAGCTTTTCCCGCAATCTTTTCATTGTGACCGTCAGCGTATTATCATTTACATAATTCCCGCTGCAATCCCAAACCAGCTCTAATAGCTGGTTTCTGGTGATCGTTTTTCCCTTGTTTTCCATCAGAATCAGCAGAATGCGGTACTCCGGCTGGCTTACAACGATTTCTTTCTGCCCGTCATAGACAGCCGTTTTCTCCTTATCCAACATCAGGTCATCGCAGAATAGCTTTGTGTCGGTTACGGTTTTGGTTCTTCGCAGCAGCGCCAAAATACGGGAATACAGAACGGCAAGATCAAAGGGCTTTACCACATAATCATCCGCCCCATTTTGGAAACCAGTAACAATGTCGTGGGAATCGCCCCGAATCGTCAAATAAACAATCGGCAGAGTTTTCCATCTTTCCCGAATCCAAAGGCATAATTCACTCCCTTGTCCGTCCGGCATATTCCAGTCCAGCAAAACGATTGTAGGCAAATGACCGATTAACGCTTTCTTGACATCCTCAATTCTATCAAAAACGGCTACTTTGCAATTTTGTTGTTCCAAATATTCTTTTACAGACTTGCCAATGGTTTCGTCATCTTCCGCATAGTAAACTTCAATCATGATGTTCTCCTCCTGATTGCCCGGCAGATTTTCTTCGCCCATCCAATGGCTTCGTAGCATTCTTAGGGATAAGCCAGACGGTTCCCATTTTTTCCGCTCCTGGGATACGTCCTGCGGAACAGTAGTAATTTATCCAACGGGGTGTTACTCCCCAAATTTTGCTTGCTTCTTTCAAAGTCATGTAATCCATATAGCACCTCCGTACTGCCATATTATAATTCGTACTCTCGAATAAAACAAGTTAAGCAGTACAAGTCAAGCTAATAATTATCAGAATGGCAACCACAAAAAGGAATTCTTTGATTGTGGCTGCCCTTTTTTAATTCATCACTTGACATTGTGGCAAAGAGGAAATGATTTTTCAAGAATTGATATTTCAATAATCATGTGAGCGCCAAAGTTCCCCTTGGCGCTCATTTTATTTTTTCTGTGCCATTTTCCTATACTCCGCCGGATAGACACCTGTACTTTTTTTGAACATACTGGCAAAGCGCCCTGCATTGTTGTAACCAACGGCAGCAGCCACCTGTTCAATCGTAAAATCTGTTAATGACAACAAGGTTTCCGCATGGCTTAACCGTCTCTGCTGAATATATTCCGTGATAGAAACGCCATAAACTTCCTTAAATGCGAGTTTGAGTTTTGTTCGTCCCATACAAGTAATATGGGAAAGTTGATCGACAGAAATATCACAGTTGAAATGATCGTTGATATATGCAGCTCCATTTTCCAAAGCACGAAGGTCTGCGTTAGAGATTTTGACAGAGGGTGTGCTGGATTGCTGCCTATTGTATTCCATAATGAGTGAAATAGCTTCAATTACTTTCCCTTCATAGAACAGTTTGGCCGCAATTCCATTCCCTTTGTAATTTGCAATCTGGCGAAGTACTTGTATCATCTCAGGGAAACGGTCAGTTAATGCAATATTACTGAACGCTTCATGTGGGTCTATATATTCATTTGGAAATTTTTCTTTCAAATAGCGGTCATAGTAGGCTGGTGTAATCTCAATATCCACAGAACGCACAGGGATATTTTTGTGTATTAGTGTTTTGCATGGCTCCATTCCTCCGATGAAACTTTTTACGCAACCGGCAGTTAAGCGGCGATAAGGAGAGATTTCTTCTCCAGATATGGACTCATAGTAACAAATTCCCAAGCAGCCTTGTGGAATACCGAAATCAAAGAATGAGTCTTTGTGAAAACAGAAATCATGTATTTTGATGTCGTATAAATCTTTTTCGCTGTATATCCAATATGTGCCTTCACCGTATTCTTTTGGAACTGAATATAATCTCCCAATTCCGCTCAGTTCATTTGTTGTCGATAATTCTTTGAAGCCATATTCCAGCAAATTGGTATGATACCTACTTTCAATATCAGACATATTTCCACCTTCATTTCATACACTTTGGTCGTTTTTTCATACGCTTTGGGCTTTCATGTTCCAAAGGTATTGGATAAATAATCCCTGTTCTATATAATGGATAACGTGGTTAGCAACAACTAATCAAATCATACCACGAAGGCTTTTAAAAAGTCAATTGGTATGAACGACTATACAGAAATCGGAGGTTTAAGTTATGCCAACAGCAAAACAGGACAAAACAAGAAAGAATGGACTGACGGTAAAAGATTTGATTGTCATGGGCGTTTTCGGTGCGCTATTGATGGTCTGCTCTATGATAGGGGGCGTATTATTTGCTGTCACTCCGACTCTTACTTTTTATTTCTCCATCGGAGCCGCTTTGCTTCCGGGGCCAGTATTTTTACTTCTTCTTGCAAAAGTGCCAAAGCGTTGGGGATTGACGATTATTGGGGTCATTATTTCTCTGCTTAGTCTTATCATGGGGATGCACTGGGGAATGTGTGTTGGAGGTTTAATTGGTGCATTTCTTGCCGATATGATTGCAGGCACCAAAAACTATCGAAGTAAAAAGTTGAATATTCTGGCCTATATCGTATATTCTTTTGGACCAATGGGAACCTATATTGCTTATTTTGTTGATCCAGAAGGATGGGCAAGTACCATGTTGCAGAATGGAACAACACAAGAGTATATCAATGCAATGAACGATGCCGCCGCATGGTGGGTATTGGTTATTATGATTGTGGGGACGGCACTTATAGCATGGTTGAGCGGACTTGTTGGGTGCAAACTGTTGAGAAAACAATTTGAAAAGGCTGGTATTACAGCATGACCGGCGAAACACGAAAGAGAAAATGGGGTATATGTTTTGACCCGCGGACAAAAGTGCTTCTGCTAATTATCAGCATGATTATTGCAACAACAGCCCCATCTCTCTCATACGAATGTGCTTTGATCTTGCTGATTGCATTTATGGGGATACTCTGCGGGAAAGTTAGATATTCCATAATCGGAACAATAGTTTTTTTAGCATTATATCTGTTTACTACACTCTATTTAGGAAATGTAACAGGAACTGCTTATACCATGTTCACAGCATGGCTGTCCTTGGTTTTCAAGGTGTATCCCTGTGGAATGTTGGCAGGAATTGCCGTATCCACGACCAGAGTAAATGAATTTCTATCCGCCATGAACAAGGCTCATGTCCCCAAAAAAGTTGTAATCCCTTTGGCGGTTATGCTGCGTTACCTTCCAACAATCAGAGAGGATTGGCATTTTATCAAAGACGCTATGCGCTTACGAGATGTATCTCCGTCTCTGAAAGGGCTTATCTCCCATCCTGGCATGACTATAGAGTGCTTGTATTCGCCGCTTCTTATGGCGGCATCTAAAGCGGCAGACGAACTTGCCATTGCTTCTGTTACACGAGGTATTGAAAATCCTCATACGAGAACCTGTTTGATTCAGATCCGTTTTCGTATACAGGATTTCTTAATCATCTGCTGTTTTGCTGTAATGATGGTAGTGAACTTTATTGGGAGAGGGGGTGCAATATGATCCATTTTCAAGATATTCAGTTTAGATATGAAGGAACAATTTCCTCTGAGATTGGAGTCAAGGACATAAACCTTATTGTTCATACCGGGGAGTGTGTTCTGCTTTGCGGGCGCTCTGGCTGTGGAAAAACAACTCTTACAAAGCTAATAAACGGATTAATCCCTAATTATTTTCCGGGCGAGTTAAGCGGTAATGTACAAATTGATGACGAAAATATTTTAGGAATGCCCATGTATTATCTTGCAACGAAAGTGGGATCGGTGTTTCAAAATCCCCGAACGCAATTTTTCAATGTAGATGTGGACAGTGAGATTGCTTTTGGAATTGAAAACATCGCTGTTCCACCGGATGAATTACATCAGCGATTAGAGTATACCCTTGACTCCTTAAAAATTCGCAATTTACAGGGCAAAAATATTTTTGAACTTTCCGGCGGAGAAAAGCAGAAGATCGCTTTTGCTTCAGTTTACGCCATGAACCCGGATATATTTTTATTAGACGAGCCATCTTCAAATTTAGATGGGGATTCTATTAGAGATTTGAAAAACTATCTTCACATTTTGAAGCAACAAGGAAAAACAATTCTGATAGCTGAACACAGGCTTTACTATCTTCTGGATATAGCAGATCGTATCGTGTATCTGGCAGATGGAAAAATTGAGAAGATTTATACACCACAGGAGTTTAGGTCACTTTCAGGTGCAACAAGAAAGCATATGGGTCTGCGGACTACGGATATTCAGGATGTTCATCCTATTAGCTATCAAAGAATTTTCTCACGGCCTATATTGACTGTGAAAGATGTGTCTCTATTCTATAAAAAGCACCCTGTGCTGGAGCATATTTCCTTACAGGCGTCAAAAGGAGATATTATCGGTGTTGTAGGCCCTAATGGTGCAGGAAAAACAACTTTTCTCCGTACTTTATGTGGGCTGCATAAAGAATTTACGGGCTGTTTTTATTGGCGGGAACAACCTCAAAAGGAAACCGAGAGGATGAAACGTTCCTATATGGTAATGCAGGATGTGAACTATGAACTTTTTGCAGATAGTGTAGAGGCAGAGTGTTCTTTTGGTATTCAGGGATCTTCGCCTGAACTGGTAGAAAAAACTCTGGATGAACTGGGACTTCTTACAGTCCGTGACCGTCATCCAAATACTCTCTCAGGAGGGCAAAAGCAGCGTGTAGCTGTAGCAGTTAGTATGATATGCGGAAAAGAAGTGCTTGTATTCGATGAACCGACCTCTGGCCTGGATTATGACAGCATGGAACAGGTTAGTGGGTTGATCCGGAAACTCTCCAAAGACAAAGTTATTTTTGTTGTTACGCATGATTATGAATTTGTCTGCCAGACTTGTACCCGGTTAATTAGATTTGACCATCATACAATGACAAATGATATTTTGCTTTCTCAGGAAAATGAAGCAACCATTTTGTCGCTCATGGGATTAGGGAGGGATGAAAGATGAAAACAAAAAAAGAAAATCCTGTTCTGCTCCTGCTCAAATGGGCGGAAAAGGACAGAGGATTTCTAATTGCGTCTGTTATCTGTGCTTTTTTAGGTGGGTTATTGGCGATTGGCCCCTATATCGGCATTTATAGACTGATGGATGCCTTTTTGACAGATACCTGTTCTATTCAGGTTATTTCCGAAAACGCGGTTCTAATTACGGCGACGGTCATTATCCGGCAAGTATTTCAAGGATTATCCGGCATTTTTTCTCATAAAGGCGCTTATGGAGCCTTATTCCGAGTGCGGTGTATGATTACAGAGCATTTATCAAAAGTACCGCTTGGAGCTTTGGATGAACGCAGAACTGGAGATATTAAAACGGTTCTGAACGAAGATATAGAAAAACTGGAACTTTGCCTTGCTCATAATATTCCTGAATTGGTCGGATTTGCAACGGGTCCGGTTGTGATTTTTATTTATCTCATGACAATCAATGTACCTTTAGCGATGATCTCTTTAATACCTCTTGGTATTACACTTATTATCATGGTTGGCTGCTTTGCTTTTATGGCAGGAATGATGCCCCATGTTACGGAGGCAATGGCGAACTTCAATTCTGTAATCATCGAATATATCAACGGCATGAAATTGATTAAAGCCTATAACATGAGCCGTCATTCTTTTCAAAAATTCTCCGGTGCGATTGAAGAAGAAAATCGTATCTGGAATAAAGTATCACGAAAGACAGGTCCATTCTATGCGGCATTTATTGTTGTTCTTGAATGTGGAATGGCATTGATTATCCCCATTGGCGGGCGGTTATTTTTGAATGGTTCAATTACAGCAAGCATTTTTCTGTTGTTTGCGTATATTGGCTCTCTATACTTATCGGAATTGTTGCCGCTTCAGCAATTATCTATGGAACTGGCACAATCATTAAACGGCGTCAAAAAGGCGAAACAAATTCTTGATTTGCCAATTTTTGATAGCGTTGGCGATTTTCCAAAGTCACATGATGTCACTCTAAAAGCAGTTCGTTTTTCCTATGACGGGAAAACAGATGTATTAACAGATTGTGATCTTCATGTTGCAGAAGGGGAAAAAGTAGCAATCGTAGGTGCGTCTGGAGCAGGAAAAACCACTGTTATTGAATTGATTTCTCGTTTTTATGATGTTACAGATGGTGAAGTGCTGATTGGCGGTCAAAACATCAAAGATATTGCCTATGAAAAGTTGCTAAATAATATTTCCATCGTATTTCAAAAGACCTTTTTAACC
>OERL01000353.1_pt1 | contig 10047 bp, 7 predicted proteins | sample 1539981 | NCBI WGS metagenome assembly OERL01 (sample SAMEA3891867, study PRJEB23780) | metagenome | biome: terrestrial biome; feature: animal house; material: Caecal content | place: Italy | collected 2015-05-05
GATATATGTATGGCATAAAATTGCATCAGAAAATTTATAATTGGATTGATATCCAAATAAATATTCACATACTACGCCTCCTAACAAAAACGTAAAAAAAGAGACTAAAAACATTCCATATACAATGTGCTTTTTCAAATCAGAAAGTAAAAAGGATTTTTTTTCGACCTATCGTCCCATTTTTAACATTATTCTCGTGAACAAAATGGACTCTCTCTATTGAGCGTTGGGGTTTAACAGGTAGATAATATTTGTTTTAGGAACACTTGGGTGAAAGTTGAAGGTGTATTGCTGATTTTTATCATAAAAAATAATTACTTTTGCAATTCATGGAAAACTAAAAATAAGTAACTGCTATGAAACCAACTCTTTTTGTATTGGCTGCCGGTATGGGTAGTCGTTATGGAGGACTGAAACAGCTCGACGGTCTTGGTCCTAACGGTGAAACGATTATGGACTATTCGATTTTCGATGCTTTACGCGGAGGATTCGGTAAAGTCGTTTTCGTAATTCGTAAGGATTTCGAGCAAGATTTCAGGGATAAGATTCTTTCTAAATATGAAGGTCATATTCCTTGTGAATTGGTATTCCAGTCTATCGACGATTTGCCGGAGGGCTTCACGTGTCCCGAGGGACGTACTAAACCGTGGGGAACTAATCATGCCGTGTTGATGGGTAAAGATGTAATTAAAGAGCCATTTGCCGTTATTAATGCCGATGATTTCTACGGTCGCGAAAGTTTTGCTATTTTGGCCGATTATTTGAAAGGTCTGGAAGGAAAGAAAAATGAGTATTGTATGGTGGGTTATCGCGTGGGAAATACGCTGTCTGAGAGCGGTTCTGTTGCTCGTGGCGTGTGCGAGACCAATGCCGAGAAACATCTTACATCTGTTGTAGAACGTACTCAGATAGAACGTCGCGACGGCAAGGTGATGTTTAAAGAAGGGGATACTTGGACTGCTATCGATGACAATGCTCCTGTTTCGATGAATATGTGGGGATTCACACCCGATTATTTCAAATATTCCGAAGAGTATTTCGTTAAGTTCTTGAAAGAGAATGCAGATAATATTAAAGCTGAGTATTTTATACCTTTGTTGGTAAATGATTTGATTCAAACTGGCAAGGCCTCTGTAACGGTTCTCGATACTCCGTCGAAATGGTTCGGGGTAACTTATGCTGCCGACAGGCAGTCGGTTGTCGACAAAATTCATGCGTTGATTGCTGCCGGTGAATACCCAGAGAAATTGTTCTGAAAGAGTCGATGAAATAGAAATTGAAGGAGAGAGCTTATCGTGTAAAAATCGGGCTCTCTCTTTTTTGTTATTTTATCCGGCTGAATAGATGGTGGTTTTCGTATGTCGAGGAGAGTTCGGGTATAGTTGATTTGTACCTTAGGTTTGCTGGGGCATTTATTGTCACCTTTTTACCTATTTGTATAAATTGTACTTTTTTGCTGTTTTTTATTCACATTTTATAATTTTCCCGGCTGATAAAATTATCTTTGCTAAGATTTTCGTTGTTGTTACTTATACCAAGCAGTTGCACTCATGAATTCCCGTATATGTTATATTGTCATTTTGCTTTGTTTTTTTGCTTGCCATAGTGACCGATATCAAGAAAAGGCAACACGCTTATATGAATATGGGATTGAAATAGAATCTTTTCAACCCGATTCGGCTGCATATTTATATCGTCGGGCATTGAGCCTTACTAGCCCGAATTCGGATCTATCGGTTGCGTTGCATTTGCGTCTCGGAAACTTACTGCGTACGCATCATCTGTACAATAGAGCGTTAGAAGAGCACACTATCGCCTTGAAAGAATGTATGGCGAACGATTCGACGAAATATACGGCTCGAGCTTTACGGGAAGTAGGGAAAGATTATCTGTATAAGAACAGTCCCGACAGTGCACTCGGATACATTAAAGAAGCTTTGTCGTTATCGGAAGCTGCTTCGGACACTTTGGAAATGACAGCCGCTCATAACAATCTGTCGGTCGTTTACGGAGAACTCAAAGATCTCGAACAGGCTACAAAGCACGCGTATAGAGCTATTTCTCTGTCTAAGGATAGTACTTTGATATATCGAACGTATTCTGCCATAGGTAAGATGTTTTTATTATCTGGACAGTATGATTCTGCATATCATTATAGCCGGCAAGGAAGTTTAAGCCCCAATATTTATACAAGGGCCAATAGCTATAAGCAGCTTTGCGAAGTTGCTCTCGAAACAAAAAACGGTGCGCTCTATGAAGAATGTGTAAATTTATTGAATCTTGCTAATGATTCTATTGAAAAAATTAATCGTACCGAGTCAATGGGAGAGACAGAATATCAATATGATTTGGAGCAGATTCTTTATACCGAGAAAACTCGATATTATCGTTGGATTGCCGTAGTTATTATTGGAGCTTTGCTTATCTTATTTCTGTATATTCAAAAAAGAAGGTCAAGAGATAAAGCGTGGAAAGCTCAGGTGGAGGCGTTGCGTCAAAAGATAGAAACAGCTCACGAGTGCGATGAGGGTAATATAAAGGGGAATATGGGCGAATCGAATGTCGTCGCCCGGCAGGTCGATAACGAGCGAAAAGAACTACAATCACTCATCGATAAAAAGGGTGATGTATGTGCTTTATCTTTCATGCGAACCAAAGCATACAAAAATATGAAATCGATGATCGAGGCGAAATCGGAATCGGTATTGAGTATTGATGAACGACAGATGGTCTCGCAGTCTATACACAAAGCTTTTAATGAATATATCGATGCTTTGAAAAAACATACTAAATTAACGCAAGATGAGGCGGTTTTATGTTGTTTGGTCAAGTGCGGACTTAATACCAAAGAATGTGCTGTTTGCAAAGGAGTAAGTCTAAATGCTATCCGTACTCAGAAAAGTCGGATTAAAAGTAAATTAATGTAAAAATATCGGTAGGAACTATTTGATGTGTAAATTGTTGATAGTTAGTGTTTAACAAATATTGTTTGTAATATTCTATTTGAAAATGTCTGATTATCAATACAATATAATGGCTTAATTGTAACGTCGATTATTTTTAATAAAGAATTATCGGCGTTACTTTTGTTTAAAACTTATTTCTTCATTATTATAGAGAACACTTCCTAATTATAAAATCATATTATTGCTTATGAAAAAAATTACATCAATCTGTTTGACTATCTTCTTAGGTGTCAACATTGTTTCGGCTTATGCTGCTCGTGGCGAACAACTCGCTATTTTATCGGAAGATTTTTCGGCTTTTACCGAAGGAACCGAATCCACGCCTGCCGAGAGTGAACTTTCGACAGGAAATGCAATGATTCCTATGGAGTTCACGCACGGCATACAGTGGAAAGGACGAGGTATTCATCAAGCCGGAGGAGTTTGCGCTGTACTCTCTTATGATGACTATACATATGGGGAGACACAGGGGTGGATTCAAACGCCGTATACCGATGTGCGTTTGGACGATGGTAACTTCATACTGCGATTCCGAGCACGTTCGATTGCCCAAACGAAGGACTCGCTTATCCTTTATTTGCAAGATCAATACAGTAACAACTACTATACGAGTGAGAAATGCACCATCACCGACCAATGGCAAACGATCGAAGTCCCTTTTCAGCACAATTTCGGTATGGGGAGTCGCTTGGCCTATGTACAAATCGGGGCATACAACGATTCGTGGCTGATAGACGATATTGAAATCATACAAGACGTGTACGATATTTGCTCACCCCACGCGATCTCACCCAAAGATGTAACATTCGAGCATTTTACCGCTCGATGGGATGCCGTGTGGTCGGCAACCTCTTATCTTACGTCTGCTTATTATTATGCCGATGAAGAGAAAACACACCGTGTATATATTGCAGAGAATATCGAAACGACGGAATGTGAATGTCAAGTTACCGGTATGGAAAAAGGAAAAACTTATTTCTTCACGGTAAAAGCCAAGAATGACAAATACACTTCTGTTGAATCGAACGAGGTACAAGTGTATGTCCCCATTCGTACTATGCCAGTGCCCGAATTAGCCGATCCGACCGATATAACCGATACAGGATATACTGCTCGATGGTATCCTGTTGAGCGTGCAATGGGATATGCCGTGCGCCACTTTTTGAAACATACAGCCCGATCCGATGAAGAATACACGCTGGTGCACGAGGATTTAGAAACGATCACGGAGGGAACATTTGAATGGCCCGGTTACTTTTATGATTATGACCTTAATAAATATAGCAAAGTGCCCGGTTGGGGTGTCAATATGGGTTGTACGGTTAAAGGAATGATAGGTATCGATAATTACTACCGTGATTTTGAGGAAGGAAAAATCACGTCTCCCGAATTTGATTTGTCTCGTAACGATGGCAAATACACGGTGCAACTGAATGTGTATGCGATTCATGCTGGCGATACTGTCTATGTGGATAGTTATTGTGAAGGTGAAAAAGAACATCGCGAGTATCTGATGAAAACCGTGGGAGAGCATTCTTTTTCCGTAGATTTTACTAATGGGTCGGCTCAAACTCATTTTACCGTTACTTTCTCGGGAACGGATAAAATGTTTATCGATGATATTTTCGTAAAGCAAATTCTAAGAGCCGGAGAGAGTTATACTTCTGCATTGGCATCGTTCGAAGTGGAAGGTATCGATAACACCTCGTACACCTTTACCGACCTTACGGGTTCTGAAAGCGATGAATATCTTTATTCTGTAGCTTCTTGGTCCTATTCGTTAGATGAAGAAGGAATTTGGGGACCCAACGTATATTCGGAGTATTCAGAACCTCAAATCGTACGACTCTCTTCCTCCATCGAAAATGTTGATGGTATAGACTCTGATAAAGTTTATGCTCATAACGGAATCTTATATGTAGGGGTTGCCCGAGATGCTCTTGTCCGAATATATACTATCGAGGGTAAGTTGATACTTAGTAGACAAATTACAATAGGCAAACATGAACTGGATTTACCGATACACGGATTTTACCTTGTATATATAAATGATCATTGTTATAAAGTGAGTTTGTAGGGGACTTTGAACCGGAAAGTCGGTATTCAAGTCAGTTAAGCATAATCCAGTTATGACAACTTTCTATCAATCGGTATCTATCTATTTGTCGGATAGATACCGATTTTCATTCTGAGAAATGAATAGAAGTTGTTTCTGTATTCGATTTACATGAGCGATTGACAAAAGTCCAAGATTGGCAATGCAAGGCAAGAGAAAGAAAAGTAAACAAGTTCACTTTGTCTTTCTCTTGCCTTGCATTATCTTTGCACTTCATTTAATTTTTGTAAGATTGTATGATATGAGCTCAATGCAATTACTCCCTTATAAACAGCAGGTTAGTTCTTTGCTAAGACTAGGTTTACCGATTGTCGTAGGACAGTTGGGTATGATTATATTGGGTTTGGCCGATACGATAATGATCGGGCATCATAGTACGGAGGAGTTGGCTGCGGCTGCGTTCGTGAATAATGTATTCAATCTGGCAATCATCTTTGCGACCGGTTTTTCTTATGGATTGACTCCTCTAATCGGTATGTTGCAGGGTGGGGGAAACACACAAGGGATAGGACGAGTATTTCGTAATGCTTTGGCTGCTAATGCATCGGTTGCAGTATTGTTGACTGCTGTAATGTATACGGTCTATTGCTTTGTCGATAAGTTGGGACAGCCAGAGGAATTGTTGCCTCACATACGTCCGTATTTTGTTTTGCAACTGATTTCTTTATTGTTTATCATGCTGTTTAACGGCTTCCGGCAGTTTGCGGAAGGGTTGACCGATACTCGTACACCGATGTGGATTTTATTGGGTGGAAACGCATTGAATATTTTCGGGAATTATTTGTTGATTTACGGAAGTTTCGGATTCCCCGAATGGGGCTTGTTCGGGGCGGGTGTGAGTACATTGGTCTCGCGTATTGTTATGCTGTTGGTCTTTATCGGGGTCGTTGCTGTTGCGCGACGGTATAAAGTATATAGGGAGGCGATTTTACGCTCTCGATTCAATCGTAATGATTTTATACAACTCAATGCTTTGGGGTGGCCTATCGCTTTGCAAATGGGTATGGAAACTGCGGCCTTTTCGTTGAGTGCTATTATGGTAGGGTGGCTGGGCAGCATTCCGTTGGCGGCCCATCAAATAATGATTTCGGTCAGTACTATCGGGTTTATGGTATATTATGGTATGGGTGCTGCTTTGGCTGTGCGGGTCAGCCATTTTATGGGGCAGAAGGATTTCCCCAATTTGCGTAGAGCTGTAAATTCGGGAATGGGAATTATTTTATCGCTTGCCATTGTTGCCAGTCTATTCTTCTATTTGGTGAGGACTCCCATTATATATAGCTTTACAGAAGACCATGAAGTTATGATAGTTGTTTCTTCGTTGATATTTTCGCTGATTGTTTATCAGTTCGGAGATGCTTTGCAGATTACTTTTGCCAATGCTTTGCGAGGACCGACCGATGTCAAGCCCATGATGTGGATTGCCTTTTTCTCGTATTTTATAGTTGCTTTACCTGTGGGCTATTTGTGTGGGTTTACATGGGGCGGAGGTGTCGTAGGCGTGTGGGTCGCATTTCCTGCGGGGCTGTTTACGGCCGGATTTCTATTTTGGCTACGATTTCGTTATCGGTTGCAACAGTTAATGAAAAAATAGAGTAAACCATGAGACCGAATTCCGACAAGGTGTATTTACAACAACTTATCGCAGAAGGAGAACACCAGCAGCAGGATTTTAAATTCGAGATTTCCGATGCTCGAAAAATAGCCCGTTCCTTGTCTGCTTTTTCCAATACGGACGGAGGACGTTTATTGATAGGTGTGAAGGACAACGGTCGAATAGCCGGGGTGCGTTCGGAAGAAGAGATTTATATGATAGAGGCTGCTGCCAAACTTTATTGCCGGCCTAATGTGGAGATAAGTGTGCAGACTTATGAAGTGGACGGTAAAACGGTGCTTGTTGCAGAGATTCCGAAAGCCGAACAAAAGCCCGTGCAAGTGCAGGACGAAACCGGAAAGTATTTAGCTTATGTGCGGATTGCCGACGAGAATATATTGGCAACACCTGTGCATTTGGCTGTGTGGCGACAGAAAAACAGCACTTGGGGAACTCTTGTGAAATATACCGAACGAGAACAATTGTTACTTGATTATTTGGCTGAACATCAAGAAATAACAGTTAGTAAATATAGCCGGTTGGCTCATATTTCTTATCGGTTGGCGATAGAGTATATTGCTCGGTTTGTACGATTTGGAATTCTCGATATTTGTTTCGAGCGTCATCGGTTTTGTTATCGGTTGCGAGGGAATGAATGATAAGGGACACTTTCGTATGAAAATATCCCTTATCGATAAAAAACAATCTTATTTTACCCTGAATTTTAGACTTTGGTTTTTTCCGTTAGCTCGGATTGTCAATATATATATTCCAGGAGAAAGGAATCGGTCTGAGATATTATAGGTATAAGTTCCCGGGAGTTCTCGGTTGGAGATATATTCGGAAATTTGCTGTCCTGCGGTGGTCCAAATAGAAATATCGGCACTACCGGTTTGTTGCAAATTATAGTGGAGGCGAAGTTCTCCTTCGGCAGTGATCCATGCAAAGTTATTTTCGGTATATACATTATTTATCGCGGAATTTGCTTTGACTGGATAGTAGGCTTTGAGTTCCCGCAGGGGAATCGTGATTTCAGAACGGCTGCCCGGATTTAGTACGAACCGTATCGCTTCTAATGTGAGAGGAAAATCCTCAGTGGGAAAAGCTATGCCGTTTTTGGAGAAAGCCCATACGATGGTTTGATCGCCCGTGTCCGATGGAATATATTCGGGTTGCCAGTAGCTCTTTCCGTTTTTATGCGTGAAATCGAAACGGATATGTTTGATGGCTGCCAGTGCTTCTTTCGACAAATTCAGTTGTAGGGAGATTGAGTCGGGTAAACTATATAGACGATAACTTTTACCCATTTCTACATAAGGGTTTCTTCCTGTTTTTTGATCGAACTGCAATACGGCTCCATCTGGCCAGCCGGTCGGTAATTCTTCGTGAGAAATTGAGAGCGTGTTAGATACGGTCGAGGATAGTGGGAAGTCTGATAGATCGGAGAAATTTTCGTGTACAAGAGTCTCCGGAGTTACTTCGACGGTAACCTTTAAGCCGACGGTAATTGTGTCGAGTGTCCCGACGAGCGACGTTTCTCCGTTTTCTATTCCTTTTAAGATACCGTTTTCTATACGGCAACAAGATGGATTGGACGAGGTCCATGCGAAAGCGGCCGGGTCGAGCGTATATACTTGACCGTTGATGTTTCCTTCTAAATTGATTCGGTAGGGACGTACACTGTCTATGAGAATTTCGTCGGCTGCTATATGTATGTCTTGTACCGGCCGGGTCGAAACGGAAAGTTCGGCCGTGATTCCGTTTTTCTCGGCTATAATTTTGCCAGACATGACCGTTTCTCCGGCGTGGAAAACAGCTTCTTTGTCCACCCAACCCAATTCGGCCGGTTCACATCGGAATGCGAAACCTTCTACTTCTACGTTGCGTTCGATCACATCTTTGTATTTATTTTGAGAAATTAATGTGAGGGATGCAAGGGAAATTATCGGTACATTTAATTGTGTTTTTGAGAATGAATAATGGGCCACGCCATTGTCTTCGGGAGCAGTTGAAACAAGAAGAACTCCGTCCATAACTGGGCGTAAAGATCCTCTTCCCGGAAGGTTCAGCATGGTGTGGTCGACGACAATGGCAGTGGAGCCACCGCTATCGAAATTGACTACATTCCAGACTCCATGAGCCAACATCCAATTAGCGATGTCGATACAGTTGATACCGGCACTATTTTCCGATAATTCCGTAGCTACGAAATAGACGGTTTTTCCATCTTGTGACATGCCTGCCATTGTGCGACAAGAAGTTTCATATTCCCGTCCGTTTTCAAAGTCATTATATTCTCCGTCGTGGAGTTTTCCTTCATAGGCTATGCTGGGGTATCCGTGGAATGCTTGTAAGATATTGTCTGGTGGTGTTCCGAATTTTCCGGCAACTAATTTTTGCGAGATGGTTATTTCTTCGCCCACTTTTATATCGGGGAGTGAATTCAGTTTTGTATTACGGAGATATAGAACAAAATCGGTGTCGGAAGTTTGTAGGGGTAAATCCGAGACTTCGAGTACATCGCATACCGTGGGAGTTCCATTCACGATCCAATTGGATCGGGGGCGTATTTTTATGTATCTTCCCTCGGCATCCAGATTGAGCGAGTTCATATTTGTGAACAGGACGCAATCTCCGTTGCGGATTGTTTCTGCGCCCCAGTTGAAATGGTCGATTGTCACTTCGTCACCCGATGCCGAAATTGCTTTGCATTCTGGAACGGGAAAAAAGACCGATGCCGTTTTATCTTGGGTAATAGCAAATGTAGATCTTCCGCTACCTGCTGGCATAGAGATGACACCGTTGCTAATGTTTAGTCCGATACAGACGCCTTCGTCATAACTGAAAAAGTCATGATTGAAGGCCGCGCATACTTTATGCCCCGGGGTGGTTAGCCGCTTTGACATGTCTTGTACCAATTCCCGTTTTAAATCAGGAACGGAGTTGTTCGACTGTACTTGTTCAATTACATTGTAAGGATTGGTCATGTCGATAGTGGTCGCCCACAGTGTGAGGGGAACCGATTCGTATCTGATTTTGATGTACTCTATACCGGGGCCTATTTCGTAGTGTTCCAATGTGTCGGCTACGCCCCAATTGGGAGCCGCGGCCGTGACGGAGAAAATTCCTATCACTATAAAAACGAAGAGCGTAAGGTTCTTTTTCATGTGTTTTAATATTAGTAAGATCTTGTGATAAAACTAAATTAGTTTTAATAACAACAAAGATATACTACTTTTTTGAATTTTAGAGACTGTTTATTCTAAAATATTGTATTTAAATATTATTTATTGTGTCGATTTTCTGGCGGGTGATCGTTTTATCGTTCCTTTGAAAAGTTTGTGTTAGGATAAGATATTGTTTAATAGTGC
>OERL01000361.1_pt1 | contig 9885 bp, 8 predicted proteins | sample 1539981 | NCBI WGS metagenome assembly OERL01 (sample SAMEA3891867, study PRJEB23780) | metagenome | biome: terrestrial biome; feature: animal house; material: Caecal content | place: Italy | collected 2015-05-05
GGAAATAACGGCTTGCAGGCGGCTGAGATCCGCCGCAATCTGCCGGATGCGTCCTAGGCGAAGGGAGATTTCATCACCATTCTCGGCTCCAACGGAGCGGGAAAATCGACTCTCTTTAACGCAATTCTGGGGAAATTCCTCCCGGACGAGGGCAGCATCCTGCTCGACGGCGAGGACATAACGGGCAAAAGCGTGACCGACCGCGCGCGAATGGGCATCACGCTTGCATTTCAGCAACCCGTCCGTTTCAAGGGAATCACGGTCAAAAACCTGCTCGACCTCGCCGTGGGCAGCAACTGCTCTATGGGCGCGGCCTGCGAATTTCTCTTTTCGGTCGGACTGTGCGCGAAGAATTACGTCAACCGCCCCGTGGACGATACGCTTTCGGGCGGCGAACTCAAACGCATAGAACTTGCGCTTGCCCTGGCAAAGGGCGGCAGCGTCTTTTTGCTCGACGAACCCGAAGCGGGCATTGACCTCTGGAGTTTCGACGAACTGATAAAAGTGTTCGACGCGCTCCGCGACAAGACCGTCGTCATTGTCAGTCACCAGAGCCGCATACTCGAAAACGCCGACCGCATCGCCGTATTCAATTCCGAGACGCAACCGCGCGTCGGCACGAGGGAAGAAATTCTCCCTTCCCTGAAGATTTCGCCCTACTTCTGCGGGCGCAAATGAGGAGGACGCTATGGAAAAAATCGACCTCGAATTGCTTGAAAAAATCGCCGGACTGCACGCTGTCCCCGAAGGCAGTTACAACATAAGAAAAAACGGACAGCGCCTCGCATCGTCGTCGGATAAAGACATCGAAATCGTACCGAAGACGGAGGGCGCGGGTATAGACGTTTTCGTGCGTGCGGGCGTGAAAAACAAAAGCGCGCACATTCCCGTGCTGCTCACAGAAACGGGCATACACGACGCGGTGGCGAACGACTTCCACATCGGCGAAGGCGCGGACGTCACCATCATTGCCGGGTGCGGCATTCATTGCCCGTCTGCGGGCGCTTCCGAGCACGACGGCACTCACCGTTTCCACCTGGGCAAAAATTCCCGCGTGCGTTACGTCGAACGCCACTACGCAGGCGGCGACAAGAATTCCGAACGCGTGTTCAACCCCGTGACCGAATGTGTGCTCGAAGAGGGTTCCGTTCTCGAAATGGAAACCACGCAACTCGGCGGAGTGACCTCCACACGCAGGGAAACCGTGGCGGAAGTGGGCGACGGCGCAAAACTTTACGTCAAGGAAAAACTGCTTACGGCGGGCGACGAAACCGCCGTGTCCGTTTTCACGGTACGGCTCAAAGGTAAGGACAGCACCTGCGACATAGTCAGCCGCAGCGTCGCACGCGACAATTCGCGACAGGAATTCGTCTCCGACGTGATAGGCGAAAACGAATGCTTCGGGCACGTGGAATGCGATGCCATACTGCTCGACGGAGCGCGCGTGGTCTCCACCCCGAAAATCGACGCGGCGCACCCCGACGCAAGTCTCGTGCACGAAGCGGCGGTGGGCAAAATCGCGGGCGAACAACTTGTCAAACTTATGTCGCTCGGACTGGACGAAAAACAAGCCGAGGACGCCGTAATAAAAGGTTTCCTCAACTGAAACGAGGCTTTCGGGCACTCCGTCCGCAGTCCTCTCCGTCGCCCCGTCTTTAACAAAACTCAAATCGAACTTAACAAAAACAGCCGTTCTTCAGCGCAAAAAGCGTGATGAACGGCTGTTTTTCTCAAACAACTCCACTGCCGATACGTTATACCCACGTGTCAGGAGTCAGCGACAGGCTTTCGTAACCTCGCAAAGCCTCGTCATAGCACGTTCGGTCTTTTCGGCGTTTCCGAAAGCGGTAAGGCGGAAGTAGCCTTCCCCGTTCCTGCCGAATCCCACACCGGGAGTGCCCACCACCCCCGCCTTGACAAGCAACAGGTCGAAGTATTCCCACGACGTCATTCCCGCGGGACATTGCAACCAGATATACGGAGAATTCTGTCCGCCGGTATGCCACACTCCCGCGTCCGCAAGCATACGGTGCATAAGTTGCGCATTCGCGAGATAATACTCGTTGTTCTTTGCGGTCTCGTAAAGTCCCTGCGGCGTGAACACGGCCTCCGCCGCACGCTGCACGACGTAGGACACTCCGTTGAACTTGGTGCTCTGCCGTCTGTCCCACATAGCGGCGAGTCTGCCGCCTGCAAGTTCCTCGGGCACGACGGTATAGCCGCATCGCACACCCGTAAATCCCGCCGTCTTGGACAGCGAGCAGAATTCTATGGCGCACTCCCTCGCCCCTTCCACCGAGAAAATCGTGGTGGGCAGCGACTTGTCGCGCACGTAACACTCGTACGCTGCGTCGAAGAAAATGACCGCGCCGGTGGCTCTTGCGTAATCGACCCACAGTTTGAGTTCTTCCGCGGTGTACACGGCACCGGTAGGGTTGTTGGGGGAACAGATGTAAATGATGTCGTATTCACCGTCTGTCGGCGGAAGCGGGCGGAAAGAATTGGCCTTGTTTCCGTCGGCAAAACACACCTTGTTGCCTTTCATTACGTTTACGTCGTAATAAGCGGGATAGACGGGGTCGGGCATAAGAACGCGGCTCCTGTCGAAAAGGTCGAGGATATTGCCCAAATCGCTTTTTGCTCCGTCGCCCACGAATATTTCCGACGGCGAAACCGTCACGCCTTTTTGCCTGTAATATTCCGCGATACGCAGGCGCAGGAACTCGTAGCCGTTTTCGGGTCCGTAACCGCGGAAAGTCTCTTCGCAGGACATCTCGGTGACCGCCGCGTGCATTGCGCATATAACGGACGGTGTAAGCGGTCGGGTTACGTCGCCTATTCCCAGACTGACGATGTCGGCACGGGGGTTCTCCGCCTCGAACTGCTTCACTCTGGCGGCGATTTTGCCGAAAAGGTAACTGCCGCCGAGAGCGGCGAAATTCTCGTTTATTCTCATATTTCCACTTCTCCTTCGTAGTTCTTCAGCGCGTTGCCCGTCATTTTCACGCCGTCGTCGTCAAGCCTTATGTACAGCGTGCCGCCGAGCAAGGATATTTCGTATATTCCGTCCTCGCGCGGAGCAAAGCCTCTGAGACGGGCGGCAACCGCCACGGCGCAACTCCCCGTCCCGCAGGCAAGCGTTTCGCCGCTTCCGCGTTCCCAGACTCTCATTTTGTACACGCCGTTTCCGCAGGTCTTTACGAATTCGACGTTGACCCTCTCGGGAAAGGCGGGCATAACCTCGACGGCCGAGCCGATTTTAGCGACGTCGATGTCGGCGGGGTCCTTGTCGGTGAAAACGACGAAATGAGGGTTGCCCATACTCACCGCCGTACCGTAAACCACTTCGCCGCCGCGCAAAGTCACGGGCACTTCCAGTGCCACGGTCTCCCCCTCGTCCGTTTGCGACAGCCTGCTGCACGCCGGTACGTAATACATATTAACGGGCACCTTGTCGGCGGCGAGAACGGGTCTGCCCATATTTACGGTCGCCCCCGAAACCTTCCCGTCGCCATCGTACTCGGGAACTATGGTCTTGACTCCGCTCGCGGTCTCGACCGCCAGCGAAGAGGGCTTTTCGTCCAGCCCGTCGCACACCAGTTTGCACACGCACCTTACGGCGTTGCCGCACATCTTCCCTTCGCTGCCGTCGGCATTGAACATACGCATACGCACGTCGGCAGCATCGCCGGGCATAACCAGCACAACGCCGTCGCCGCCCACGCCGAAATGTCTGTCGCTGAGCCTTTCCACGTGCGGAATTATACGTTCCGCCGCCGCTTCGGCGTCGCTCTCCCCACGCAAATCGAAATAAACGTAATCGTTTCCGCAACCGTTCATCTTGACGAACTTCATAACAACTCCTTTTGTCTGACCGCAATCCGCGGCGTTTTCTTTGCGCGTCTCAAGGCAACCCGAAGTGTCGGACGTCGCCCGCACATTCTTTTCACTCTCCGCTCGCACCATAGTTGGACAGCACTCTCGCGGAGGGGTCCGACACGTCTCTGCACCCTTCCCACTCCCTGTTGGGCAGCCAGAACCCCGCTATACTCTCCGCGGTCTTGGGATAATATTTCTCGAAGAGTTCGCGGTAAAGCAGGCTTTCCTTGGTGTACGGGCGGGCGTGCTCGTATTTCATACGCCTCTCTTCAAACTCGGCGTCGGTGTACAGCCCTTCGGCATATTCCTTGAGGTAATCCACCATAGAGTGTCCCACCGCGTCGGAGAACGCCGCCTTTTCTCTCCACAGAATATCCTCGGGCAACAAGTCGCCCTCGAAAGCCTTTCTCAGCAGATATTTCCCCTTGCCGTACACGTTCATTTTGAGCGCGGGGTTCACGCTCATCACGTACCGCACGAAATCGAGGTCGCCGAACGGCACCCGCGCTTCCATACTGTTGACGGAAATACACCTGTCGGCGCGCAACACGTCGTACATATAAAGTTCGCGTATGCGCTTCTGAGCCTCTTTCTGGAATTCGTCGGGAGAGGGTGCGAAATCGGTGTACTTATAGCCGAACAATTCGTCGGAAATTTCGCCCGTGAGCAGGACCCTTACGTCGGTGTGCTCGTGAATGTATTTGCACACGAAATACATTCCCACGCTCGCCCGTACGGTGGTGATATCGAAAGTGCCGAGAGCGGCAATCACTTCTTCCAGCCCGCCGACGACGGTATCGCGGTCGAAAATAACTTCCGTATGCTCGCTGCCGATGTAGTCCGCCACTTCTCTTGCGTATTTAAGGTCTATCGCGTCGGTGTTCATACCGATTGCAAACGTACGTATGGGCTTGCCGAGCAACCTTGCCGACACGGCGCACACGAGACTGCTGTCCAGACCTCCCGAAAGCAGGAATCCCACGGGGGCGTCGGAATCGAGCCGCTTCTCTATGCCGCGCACCAACTTTTCACGTATCTTGCGCGTGACCTCGGGCAGGTCGTCTTCCGAATATGCGTCCACGGCGGCAATGTCGGAATAACGGTGAAACTCCCCTTCCGCGTAATAGCACCCGGGAGGAAACGCGCGCACCTTATCGACGAGGGACACAAGGTTCTTCGCCTCGGAAGCGAAAATAATTTTTCCGCTCGCGGAATAGCCGTAGAACAGCGGACGGATTCCTATCGGGTCGCGAGAGGCCACGAAATCGTCCTTCTCCGCGTCGTATATCACCATAGCGTATTCGGCGTCGAGACGGGCGAACATATCCGTGCCGTACTCCCTGTAAAGCGGCAATATGATTTCGCAGTCGCTGTCGCTTTCAAAGCGGTATCCCCTGCGGCGGAGTTCCTCTTTCACGGGACGGAAACCGTATATTTCGCCGTTGCACACGGCGTAACTGCCGTTCAATTCAAAGGGTTGCATACCGCTTGCCGTCAGCCCCATAATAGACAGTCGCTGAAAACCCATCAAACCGCCTCGGGGCAACCTTATCGTCTTCTCTCCGTCGGGCCCGCGCGAACGCGTAGCCGCAAACGCCTTGCCGAATACGTCTTCCGACATATCGCTTCCCGTGTAAACCATTACCGTACACATAACAACTCCCGTAAACTGCGCCCTGCGGCGCCTGACGACCCAACGGCCGTTTTATTTTTCATTTTCGATTCGCTAAAGTACTCTTCTGTGTTTTTGAGTGCCTACCGGGCTCCCTGTCGCCCGCCGACGCCGCCTTCTCGGTCCGCGGCGGACACATTGCCTGCGGGCACTCGTTCCGCCCGCTAATCCGCTTTCCGCCCGTCCGCGTAATCCGCCGCCGCGCGTATAAATCCGCGGAACAACGGGTGCGCCTTGTCGGGTCTGGACTTGAACTCGGGGTGATACTGCACGCCTATGAAGAAAGTCCTCGACGGGTCGGACACCGCCTCTACCAGTCTCCCGTCGGGCGACTGCCCTTCGATTTTCAATCCCGCTTGCACGAGAACGTCGCGGTATGCGTTGTTGAACTCGTAACGGTGGCGGTGCCTCTCGCGCACCGCGGGCACACCGTACAGTTGCCGCAACATTCCGTCTTCCGCAAGCGCGCACTCGTACGCTCCCAGTCGCATAGTACCGCCCTTGGGTATGTTGCCTTTCTGGTCGGGCATAAGGTCGATGACATTGTCCGTCCCCTCGGAAAATTCTCCCGAATGTGCCCCCGCAATTCCCGCCACGTGCCTCGCGAATTCTATGACTGCGGTCTGCATTCCGAGACATATTCCGAGATAAGGCACGTCGTGTTCGCGGGCATATCTCGCCGCCTCGATTTTGCCTTCCACGCCGCGGTCTCCGAATCCGCCCGGCACTATTATTCCGTCCGCGCCGCCGAGCAGTCTGTCGGCGCTCTCCGGAGTGACCTCCTCGGCTTCTATCCAGTCAATGTCCACCTTCGCGCCGCAGGCGAATCCTCCGTGACGGAGTGCCTCCGCCACCGACATATAAGCGTCGAACATTCTGACGTACTTGCCGACCAGCGCAATTTTCACGGTCTTTTCCGCACGGCGTATACGCTCGAGCATATCGCACCAGTCGCGCATATCCGCACGTCGCGTCATAAGCCCCAGTTCACGGCATACCACCTCCGAAAAATTGCTGCGCTCCAGCATTATCGGCGCGTCGTATATGGTGGGCACGGTAAGGTCCTCTATAATGCAATCGGGCTTGACGTCGCAGAACAACGCGAGTTTTGCGCGTTCGCTGTCCCCGAGAGGCAGTTCCTGCCGAGTGACGATTATGTCGGGGCATATACCCGCTTTCATAAGTTCTTTCACCGAATGTTGCGTCGGCTTGGTTTTCTGCTCGCCCGAGCACGCGATGTACGGCACCAAAGTCACGTGAATGAACAGACAATTGTATCTGCCGACCTCGCGCGAAACCTGCCTTACCGCCTCGAGAAAAGGTTGACTCTCGATGTCACCCGTCGTACCGCCTATCTCGGTCAGCACAACGTCGGCGCCCGTTTTGCGCCCCACCTCGAACACGTAATTTTTGATTTCGCCCGTAATATGCGGTATGGTCTGTACGGTTTCGCCCAGATACTCGCCCGCCCGCTCCTTGTTGAGAACGTTCCAGTAAACCTTGCCCGTAGTGAGATTGGAGTAGCGGTTGAGGTTCTCGTCTATGAATCTCTCGTAATGTCCTAAGTCGAGGTCGGTCTCCGCGCCGTCCTCGGTCACGAACACTTCCCCGTGTTGACAGGGGTTCATAGTGCCGGGGTCGACGTTGATGTAGGGGTCGAACTTCTGAGCGGTGACCTTGAGCCCGCGGGCTTTCAGCAACCGTCCGAGCGAAGCCATTACTATGCCTTTACCCAGCCCCGAAACGACGCCGCCCGTCACGAAAATATACTTAGTCATACTGCGTTCCTCCTTGCCTTAACGCTACCGTTTTTTATAACCCGAGCCGCAATCACGTCGCTTTCCCCACCCGACTAGAGGCGGTTGCGCCGCAATTCAAATTGCTCCGAAAAAAACGAGAAGCGCGCTTTATCCGCTTGTTTTGCGGAATAAAGCGCGCCTTTGTGCTTTGATTTGTTTATTTACTGCTGCGAGAATCTTTCCGTGACGGACGTTCCCACCGCCGCGCGCCTCGTTGCGCGCCTGCGGCAAACCCTCATTCCCACTCTATGGTGGCGGGAGGTTTTCCCGTCACGTCGTAGACCACTCTGCCCACGCCGTCCACTTCGTTTATTATCCTCTTCGCCACTCTGTCGAGCAACGCATAAGGCAATTTCACGGCTTCGCAGGTCATAAAGTCCGACGTGCTGACCGCACGGAGCGCGACGACGTAACCGTATGTCCTGAAGTCGCCCGTGACTCCCACGCTGCGCGAATCTGTGAGCACCGCGAAGTACTGGTCGGGACGGACGCGTCTGCCGTCCAATTCCTCGCGGAATACGGCGTCCGCCTCGCGGAGTATGTCCAGTTTTTCCTCGGTGACTTCCCCGAGGCACCTCACCGAAAGTCCGGGACCGGGGAAAGGCTGTCTGCCCACGATTTCCTCGGGCAACCCCAACATACGTCCTATCTCTCGCACTTCGTCCTTGAACAGACCGCGCAACGGCTCCACTATTCCCGCGAACTTGCTGTCTTTGGGAAGACCGCCGACGTTGTGGTGCGACTTTATGGTGGCGCCGTTATCGGCGCCGCTTTCTATGACGTCGGGATAAATGGTGCCTTGCGCAAGGAAACTGCCGCCGAACTTTGCGCTCTCTTCCTCGAACACCCTGACGAACTCCTCTCCCACGATTTTGCGTTTGCTCTCGGGGTCCGTGACACCCTTCAGTCTGGCGAGGAATCTCGCTCCCGCGTCCACGGACACAAGGTCAAGCGCACGCGCACCGAAAACGCGGCGCACTGTCTCCCCCTCGTTTTTCCTCATCATTCCGTGGTCCACGAAAATGCAGGTCAGCCTGTCGGGAACGGCTCTCTCGAGAAGCGCGGCGGCGACTGCGGAATCCACTCCGCCCGACAGCCCGAGCACCACCCTGCCGTCGCCCACCTGACCGCGTATCTTTTCGACTTCGTTTTCGACGTAAGCGTCCAGAGTGTAGTCGCCTTTCGCTCCGCACACCCTGTAGAGGAAGTTTCGTATTATTTTCATACCGCCGCGCGTGCGCTCCACCTCCGGGTGAAACTGCACTCCGTACAGTCCGCGCTCCGCGCACTCGACAGCCGCCGCGGGACAGTTGTCCGTGACCGCGGTCACTTTGAACCCTTCGGGCACCCGCGAAACATAATCGGTGTGGCTCATAAGCGCGGAAAGCGGCATTTTCACTCCCGCGAACAGCGGACTGTCCGCCACCGCCCTCACTTCGGTGGTGCCGTATTCGGAGGTCTCGCAGGACGAGACCTCTCCGCCCGAGGTGTGGCACATCGTCTGCATTCCGTAGCATATCCCGAGCACGGGCACCCCGAGGGCAAGCACCTCTGCGGACACGCGGGGGGAACCCTCGCCGTAAACGCTGTGAGGTCCGCCCGTGAGAATTATGCCTACGGGGTCGTATGCGGCGATTTTCTCCGCCGGCGTAGCCCCGGAAAGCACGAGGGAATGCACCCTGCAACGTCTCACCGCGCGGGCGATGAGTTCCTTATACTGCCCGCCGAAGTCAAGCACCAATACTGTCTGCGTTTTCTTTCTTTGCATAGTTTCTTATGATGTTGTCCGCCACCGCGTAACGGGTAAGGCGGTTGTCCATAGCCGTTTTCTCTATGAAGCGGTGAGCGGAATTCTCGCTCATACTGCGCCTTTCCACCAGCAGGCCCTTGGCGCGCCCGACTGCGTTTGCTTCCGCCACTTTGCCGCGGAGAAGTTCGTTCTGCCGCTTCAGGTCGAGATAATGTTTGCGTATGATGACGAGGTGACGGAAGAAAGTCGCCTTCACAGCCTCCTCCGCGCCGCCGTCCAGCAGACATACGCCGCCGAACATAAGGTCCTTCCTCTCGCATTCGGAGAGGTTGCCGTCGTGTACGAACACGACCACCGCGTCCGTCAGTCGGGCGTAACCGAGTGCCGTTTCCTCGGCGTTCGCCCCGAAAGCCCCCTCAATAACGACGAAGTCCGCCGAAGGGGCGGACTCTCTGCCCCCTTGCGCTGTCGTCTGAAGGGGGAGGCAATCTATTCCGACGCCGCAAAGCGTACGGGTGAGTTCGTCTGTGTGTTCCGTGAGCAACAACGCCCTGTACATATCCTGCCTCCCGCAAAAAATATGGCAGCAGAATACAACCGTCAAGCCCTGCTGTCAACGCATTTTTTAAAATTTTCCGCAAAAAAATCGCCAACGGTTTTCCACAAAAAAAATCGCGGTTTTTTGCAAAAAATTGTTGACGGAGGCGGCGTACATAATATAAAATTTGCCGTGTCACCTCCCCTCGGGGAGGTTTTTTGTTTGTCCTTTTTCCCCTGCCCGTTCC
>OERL01000364.1_pt1 | contig 9833 bp, 9 predicted proteins | sample 1539981 | NCBI WGS metagenome assembly OERL01 (sample SAMEA3891867, study PRJEB23780) | metagenome | biome: terrestrial biome; feature: animal house; material: Caecal content | place: Italy | collected 2015-05-05
TCTTTCTCGAGTTCGTTGTACGCCTTCAAAAGTGCCTCGGGGGTCCCGAATTTTCCGAAGGGTCTGTCCGTGTTTTGCTCTTTGGTTCCGTCCTCCGCGGACGGTTTCACGTTGTGCGCGGCTTGGTCGGATTCCCGCGCGACTTTCTGCGCGTCGTCCGCGGACCCGTCACCGTCGCGGAGCCCGTCGACGGCAATTGCCGCCGCCTTTTCTTCGGTTGCGGCGACGTCGGCGCCGCTCTTTTCCTTTTTTCTGTCTTTCATTGCACGCCTCCCAGTTTTTCTTCAAGGCTCTGCACACCCGTTGCCAGACCCGCGAATTCGCGATGTTTCCGTATGTGCGCCTCCACCCTTTCCTTGAACGCCGCATTCTTGTCGCACCGCGAGGACACCAGCAGTTTTGTGTGTTCGGCGATATGCAACGAGTGGTCGTCCAGCACGTTGGGGACGACGTCCGCGGTCTTGAGTTCGAGGTTCTCGCGCGTCGCCTTGTCGATGTGTGCGTCCTCTATGTCGCGCGACTGCTCCCAGTTGCCGAACCCCAGAACGTCGAGGAGTTTGGTTTTGGTGCGCGCGCTCATCGCTCCGTTTTCGTCGGTGAACAATCCGAGTTTCAACAGGTCGTAGACCATTGCGCGGCGAGCGGACAACGTGTCTTCGATTTCGTTTACGGTATCGAAAACAACGTCCTCCGAGCGCAGGTCACCCGACGAAAACGCCACCATTTCGACCTCTCCGCCCTCGCCCGTCACGCGCTTTATGCGTTCGGCGACGGCGTACTGTTTATAAAGTCGGAGTATGTGCCTGCCTATGCGTTTTACCGCCTCGCGGAGGCTTTCCGCCGTGAGGGAAATTCGCGTGTCGTCCTGCTCGAGCAAAAGCGATATGGCCGTGCCCGAAGAAACGTTGGAAGGCACCTGCGAATAGGTGGTGACTTCGCTGACGCCGCTTATCATCACGAATTCGCTGAGGAGTTTTTCTTCTTCGGCGCCGTATTCGGAGGGCACCCCGCCGGGATTCATCATCACGGGCGGAGTGCTGCCCTGACGGTAAACGAGAATTTTACCGGGCGGCAACCCCTCTTCCTCGAGCGCGTCGATATCCACGCTCCCGTCCTCCACGGCAAGAATTCCCATTGCGATTCGGTTCATAAATTCGTGTTTGCGGTTTTTCACCGCGTTGAACGCACGCTGCACGGGAATGACGCGTTCCACCACGCTTGTGCCGAAGAATCCAGCCAGGTTGTCGAGGCAGGTCTGCCTGACGAAAGGATAACCGCGGGTGCCGTTCTCCCCGTTGATATAGGGAAGATTGCCGGAATGTACAAGCCTGTTCCCCGCCACGATAAGCAGCCTGCCCTCGGGATACTCGGGAGAGGGTTTCTCGTAGCGTTCTATGACGATTACCGCGTCCTTTTTCTTCTCGCTCACCATACCGGGCACCGTGGCACGATAGCCGAATCCGCCCGCCACGTCCGCGTTTTCAAACGAAAACACGTTGATTTCCTCGCCCTCGACGTCCACGCCCCAAATGCGTTTGACGTCCGACACATTCATAACCCTGGCGTGAATGACGGAGGGCTGAGAGCCTATGTCGGACACGGCTATGTCGGCGGGGAAAATTTCGAAAGGCGGACACACCGTAATGCGTACGTCTCCCTCGCGCACCTTTCCGTCCGCGTCGAGCGCCATACCCTTTTCGGTGTCCCACACCACCTTGTAAAAAGCGCTGCCCGTGACTTCGCTCCACGAATTTGCGAGGTTCACGAGCGCGGAAAAACCGTTTTCGGCGGTGACGGCGGCAATGAGTTTGCCCGCGACCTCTGCGGCGGCGGTATCGTCGTCGTCGGGAGTTGCGGGGCGCACGCTGACCTTTGCCTTTACGCGGGAAAGTTTCGCAAGCCTCGTCTCCACAATGGGCGCGATGTGGTTGTACACCTCCCTGCATTGCCAGAAATACCGCCTCTCCGATTCCTCGACGTCGCCGCCGGGAGTAATCTCGGCGTACTGATTGCCGATGACGAAATTCATATTGAGTCGCCACCCCAGTTCCAGCGCCCGTCGCGCCTCTCTGCGCTCCTCGAAATCCGCGAGCACCTCGGCTACGGCCTCTTTTTCCTTTTCGGAAATGTCCCTGTTCATCACAACCTCCTCTTACGGATTGCCCTCGCGGGCTTTTCTCTCCTCCTCGCGGAGGGCAAGTTCGCGGAGCAGTTTCTCGCGCTCCGCCTCGAGTTCCTCGTCGGACATATCCTCCGCGCTCTTTTCGGAGAACAGTTCGAGATATGTTTTGAGAGCCGCGCTGTCCGGCGGATAGTATTTCCCGGTGACCCTGCGTCTGACGAGAGTGAGTTCTCCCTCCGCGGACACGGCGTATTCCTCCTGCACTTCGTCACGGGTATATCCCTTGGCTTTCATAAGGAGGGATTTCAAGATTTCGTCATCCATACACGCTCCCTTGCCGCCGCGCGAATGAGCCTTTCGCGGTCGCGTTGCACGGCGGTCTTTTCGGGCGGAGCGGGCGAGGGGGAGGGTTGCCGCGACATCACGAAGTACCTCAACTCGTCGAGAGCGTGGTCGTCGACTTTGCGCGGTCTGTCGCCGTCGCCCCACCAATAACCTTTGAGTTCCCGAATGAGATTGACGCAGTTTCTGAATATGAAGATGCGGGGCGGGTCTTGTTCGAACAAAGACTTGATGCGTTGAATTCCGCTGTACAAATCCTTGTTTACGCGAGTATTGACGGATATTCCCCTCTCCAGGAAAAGTTCCGCCACGCTCTTCTCGGAGGCGAGAGTACGCTGCCCCGCCGCGCTGTCTATCAGCGCCCGCAGTCTCCCCGCGCCGTCCCTGCGCCAGCCGAGCGAATCGGCAAGCGCGAGAATCCTGTCTGCGTGATAGTCGACGTTTTTGCCCTTTTCGTAATGTTCTCCCACCACGTAAATGCGCCCGTCGTAATCCACCGCGTAGAAATGACAACTCGTGGGATTGACGAAACCGGGGTCGATTGACGCCGTGCTTTGCCAGTCCGCAGGCACGGGGAAAGGGTCGATGACGTGTTTGGCGGGGTCGAACTCGGGATACACGAGCCCCTCCCCCTGAAAGAATTTGCCGAAGCGTCGCGACTGCTGTTCCTCCTCCGACGTGACGGAAAGCATATGTCGGATTTCCTCCTCGCCCAGATAAGGATTGTCTCGCCACTCCATATGAGTGCACCACACTTCGGGGTCTCTCCCCTCGTTGAGTTCTATCTCTTCGTACACCCAGGTCAACCCTTTGAGGGGGGTCATAGTGCCGAAGATATAACCTCCGCGGTCGAACACGCGCATACGACATTCGTCATAGATTTCCTCGGGCGGTTCCTCGTCGAACCAGACGAAATCGAGCGACGCGCCCTGAAACTTTTCCCGCCCCTGGTCGCAGGACTTGAACCCGATTTTGGACAGCCCGCCGAAAGCGTTCCGCACGACGATGTGGTCTATCACGCCGTATTCCGGCGACCCTTTCTTGCCGCTCACCATTACGATGTCTTCGATGCGGCGGGAAGGCAGATACCTCAGAATCTTGGCTTGAGCAACGTCCCTCTGCACCTGCCTGGACAGGCTCACAACCCACCCCTGCACGTCTTGACGGTTGGGCTTGTACGGGTGTTCGCCGAGAGCCAGCCAGATACTCTCCACCGCTCCGCACTCCGTTTTTCCCGAGCGGTTGCCGCCGAAAACCCACCTGTTTTTCAACGGGCAACGGTGAAACTCCATTTGCTTGACGTGAACCTTGCCGAGGTTGTAATTGCGTAACGGTTCGGCACGTCTGCGCCTGAGTTCACGCTCGATGCTTGCGATTTTCAGAAGTGCGTCTTTCTCATTCATATCGCGAGCCTAAATCCCGAAATTCGGAAAAATCAACGAATTATGTCACCCTTTTGTATCCGAACGCCCCGCCGAACAGCGCACCGCGCCGCTCTCCCCCGCCACCTGTCGCCGCGTTTCGCACGGATAAAAACGCACTCCGCGGATTTTGCGGAAAAGTGTAATTAAAGACTTTATTTTTGGGTATATTTATTGTAAAATTATGACTATGAAACTCTCGAAGGTCCTCTTGCCGACAGTCGTCATCGTCGCACTCCTCGCGGTGTGCGCGGTGTCGTGCGTCTATTTGGCGCCCGCGGCGACCGCCGAAGCGGCGGCGCTTTCGTCCGCCGAAAACGGAGGAGTCTGCTACATTCACGTTCCGATAACCGACGAGGAATTGCTCGCGGGCACAACCCCGTATCCCACTTCGGTAAGGGCAAGCAACTCTTTCGGCAATTCTTTTGCGCTGTTTTCGGGATATTGGTACAAAGCGACGGTTTCGGGAGAATACTACTGCCTGGATTTGGTCGCCGACACTGCTTTTTATGTGAACGCAACCGACCTTGAGCCGTCCTGGGTGCTCGATTCCGCAACAGTCGAAATTCCGGACTCCCCCACTCCTCAGGTTACGCTGACTGCGGTAGCCGACGCCTCGTACTGGGACAGTTGGCTGAGAGGAGACCCCGAAAATTACACGTTCGCCCTTGTAGGTTACACCGATTCCTCAAAAAGCGGCGTTTATTTCATCGCGACTCCCAAGAGCGGTTCGTTGCGTTTCTACGACGACGCTCCTCTTGACGCCTTCACAGCCTTCACCGTTCCGCTTCATTCGGACGATGCGGCGCGACTCGAACAGTTGCAGGCAGCGCAGGTGCCCGAAGGCGACGGCACGATAGAGCCGCCCGACCTCGGCTCGGACAGCATACGCATTGCCTTAATCATCGGAATGGCCGTTCCCGTGGTCATCATAGCGTTGCTGCTCTTCAAGCCCTCGCGCGCAAAAGGCGGCGACAGAAAGGAACTCCGTCGCGGAGGAAGGCGTCCCGCCGCCTCGCCCGTCGACTACGACCGCGACCGCTCCTACGGCGACGGCAGAGACCGTTACGAGCGCGGCTATCGCGATTACGAGCGCAACGACTACTACGAACGCGAAGCGCGGCGAGATTACGACAGAGGATACGACCGCGGCTACGACAGAGGGTATGACAGAGGCTACAGCGACCGCCGCAACGACTACCCCGACTACGACGACAGAAGATAACACGCGCCACGGCGCGGAAGGAGTTTTATGCGGCTCTTCATAGCATCGGATATTCACGGCTCCGCAACCAACCTCGAAAAATTCTTTTCCATTGTGGACGCCGCTCTTCCCGAAAATCCCGAGACCAAAGTGGTATTGCTCGGCGATACATACAATCACGGTCCCCGCAATCCCCTGCCCGAAGGTTACGCTCCTATGCAGGTGGCGAAGTTGCTCAACGACGCGATGAGTTTCGTGACGGTCATCAAAGGCAACTGCGACAGCGAAGTGGACGAAATGATTTCCAATTTCCCGATTATCGGCGATTTTTCTATGGAGTGGGCGGGGCGCACCGTGTTTTTCACGCACGGTCACAAAGTCAACCCCGAAAATCCTCCCACGGGCGCAAAACGCGGCGACATTGTATTCTACGGGCATTTCCACAAGCCCTCGGTCAAGGAAGCGGGCGGCGTTACTTACGTCTGCGTGGGGTCGGTCGGCATACCTTTCGACGGCACTCCGCACTCCTACGCCGTCCTCACGGAAACCGACGTAAAACTTATGTCTTTCGACGGTGAAACCATTGCCGAATTCGCGCTCGACTGAGTGCGCGCCGCGGCCAACACCGCACGGACATTTTGCGCAGTCGGCGCAGAGAATTTCAACGGATAAAGGATAAGGACAGGAGGGATTATGAACACCATACGACTGAGAACGCCTTTCGAGGTGGGCGACAAACCCCTTTCGGAATACCCGCGCCCGCAGTTTGCGCGCGACAGTTACCTCAATCTCAACGGATACTGGGACTACGCCGTGTGCTCTCGCACGGAGGAATTCCCGGGCTGGCAAGGCAAAATCCTTGTGCCCTACTCGCCCGAATGTCTGCTGTCGGGATTGCCCGAGGGTATGGAAATCACCCCGTCAGACGTCCTGTATTACAGGCTGAAATTCAAGATAGAAGCGGGTTTCCTCAAGGCGCATACTTTCCTGCATTTCGACGCTGTCGACTGCGCTTGCCGCGTTTACCTCAACGACAAGGAACTGGGCACCCACGTAGGCGGCTATACGCCCTTCACTTTCGACGTGACCGACATCGCGAAAGAGGGCGCGAACACCTTGCAACTCGTCGTCACCGACCCGTCCGACACTTCCTACCATTCCCGCGGCAAACAACGCGTGAAACACGGCGGTATCTGGTACACGCCGCAGTCGGGAATATGGCAGACCGTATGGCTCGAAAGCGTGCCCGAGACCTATCTCAGGGATATGACGATAATCCCCGACATCGACCGCGACAAACTCATTGTCAGGCTTGACATCGCCGGCAAGGCGGACAGCGTGAATCTGGTGGTCTCCGACGGCAGAAACGCTCTCGTCAACCAGAAAGCCGAGGGTGACACCGTTGTGATAGATTTGCCCGAATACGAGTTGTGGTCGCCCGAAAATCCCAAACTTTACGACCTTTACGTCAACGTCGGCGAGGACGTGGTGCGCTCCTATTTCGGAATGAGAAAATTCTCCGTGGTGACCGACAGAAAGGGTTTCAGGCGCCTCGCCCTCAACAACAAACCCTATTTCCACACGGGAGTGCTCGACCAGGGCTACTGGTCCGACGGTATGCTCACGCCGCCCTCGAACGCTGCCCTCGAATACGACGTCAAACTTGTGAAGTCTATGGGCTTCAATATGATAAGGAAGCACATAAAAATCGAGCCTCTGCGCTGGTATTATCATTGTGACCGCGAGGGAATCCTCGTGTGGCAGGATATGGTGTCGGGCGGTACGCCCTACAAATTCGCGGCAATCGGCACCCTGCCCTTCATAGGAATTCACCTCAAGGACAACCGCTACAAGTTCTTTTCCCGCGCGGACGAGGAAGGCAGACGCGAATTCGAGCGCGAAATGCTCGAGACCGTGAACCGACTCAAAAATTGCGTTTCGGTAGCGATGTGGGTCATTTTCAACGAAGGCTGGGGACAGTTCGATTCCGTGGAAATGACCAAAAAACTCGCCGCCGTCGACAATACCCGCGTCATTGACAGCGTCAGCGGCTGGCACGACCAGGGTGAGGACACCTCGCAACTCAAGAGCCTGCACGTCTACTTCAAGCCCGTTCGCATACCCGACGACAAACGCTGTATAGTTCTCAGCGAATTCGGCGGCTATTCCCTGCCCACGGAAGGTCATATGTTCAATCCGACCAAACTCTTCGGCTACAAGAAATTCAAGACGCAGGAAGCGTTTGCGGCGGCGTTTGAAAAACTGTACGACAAGCAGGTCATCCCAAAGATTGCCGAGGGACTGTCCGCCACCGTCTACACTCAGGTCAGCGACGTGGAAGAGGAAATCAACGGTCTTGTGACCTACGACCGCAGGGTAATCAAACTTCCGCGCGAAGTGGCACAGCGCGTAAACGCGCAACTGAAATACTGACAAAAAGGCACTTTCATTCGACCGAATGTGCGTTTAAAAGTCGGATTGCGCAAACAGCGTCCGACCGACGCGGGTTGAACTCCCCCGCATAAAGGAGACGATTTATGAGTTACGCCGACAGCGTTTTCAAGGCTATGTGCCGCGATATAATCGACAACGGGATATGGGACACCGACCTCGACGTTCGCCCGCGCTGGGCGGACGGCACCCCCGCCCACACGGTAAAGAAATTCTGCGTGGTCAACCGCTACGACCTCTCGAAGGAGTTTCCCATAATCACCCTTCGCCGCACCGCTTTCAAGTCTGCGGTGGACGAACTGTTGTGGATATGGCAGAAAAAGTCCAACAACGTGGGCGACCTCAACTCCCATATCTGGGACAGTTGGGCGGACGAAAGCGGCTCGATAGGCAAAGCGTACGGCTATCAACTCGGAGTGAAACACGTCTACCCCGAGGGCGAATTCGACCAGGTAGACAGAGTTATTTACGACCTGAAGCACAATCCCGCTTCCCGTCGCATTATGACCAACATATACAACTTTCAGGATTTGCACGAGATGCATCTCTACCCCTGCGCCTATTCGATGACCTTCAACGTGACGGGAGACAGGCTCAACGCCATACTCAATCAACGCAGCCAGGACACCCTCACCGCCAACAACTGGAATGTCGTGCAATATGCGGTGCTGGTGCATATGTTCGCGCAGGTAAGCGGACTGAAAGTCGGCGAACTGGTGCACGTCATAGCCGACGCGCACATCTACGACCGTCACGTACCCATAGTGGAAAAGGTGCTTGCAAATCCCGAATATCCGGCGCCGAAATTCACCCTCAACCCCGAAATAAAGAATTTCTACGACTTCACCGTCGACGATTTCGCGCTTGAGGATTACAAATACACGCCGCTCTCGGACAAAATCGAAGTAGCGGTGTAAAATACCGCGTCAGATAACAGGTTTTTGCCAATAATAGGCAAAATTCGGCACGCCGCGCCGCAAGCGAGGAACTATGAAATCGATAGTCGCAGTTGACGAAAAATGGGGAATAGGCAGACGTAACGGGCTGCTTTTCGACATAAAGGCGGATATGCGCCATTTCGTGCAGCACACGCGCGGCAAAACGGTGGTAATGGGCAGCAACACCCTGCTGTCCCTGCCCGGCGGTATGCCTCTCAAAAACCGCGTCAACATCGTGCTGAATCCCGAAGGCGACGAGCGGGACGCGCAAACGAAAGGCTACATCCTCACGCGTTCGGTTCCCGAACTCCTGAAAAAGGTCTCGGAATATCCCGCAGACGACGTCTACGTTGTGGGCGGAGCGATGCTCTACCGCACCCTCTTGCCTTACTGCGCCGAAGCAATCGTCACCAAGGTGCGCGCGGACGGCGACGCCGAAGTCTTTTACGAAAACCTCGACAAACTGCCCGAGTGGTCTCTCTCGGAAGAGTCCGAGCCCGTGGAAGACAGCGGATATACGTTGACTTTCTGCACCTACCGCAATTCCTCGGTGTCCGAATACTGAACGACCGCCGTTTCCGACGGCTCAACCTCAGCAGAATCCGCGTGCCACGCCCCCGCGCCGACGTGTCGCACGTTTTTGCAAGGCGCCTCCCCGCTTAACCGCGCAATCGCGTGGAACGGGATACACGACTGCACACCGGCAACGGTTTATTATAATGGAACTTACATCATTACGCATAAGCAGGAATCTGCCGGAGTTTCCGCGCATAAAAAAACTGTTTGAAACAAGTTTTCCCAAAAACGAAAGATACCCGCTGTGGCTGCTTGCGGCTAGGGCCGCGTGCAAGGACGCAGATTTCCTCGCGTATTACGACGAAAGCGTTTTCTGCGGGATAACCTACACCGTCAGAACGGAAAATACACTTTTCGTGTTATATATAGCCGTAAACGACGAGATTCGCTCCAAGGGTTACGGCACCGCCATACTGTCGCAGGTCGTAAAACTGGCGGAGGGCCGTCAGGTTGTGCTCAACGTCGAAGACCCTGACCCCGCCGCGGAAAACAACGGACAGCGCGAACGCAGGGTGTCCTTTTACAAGAGAAACGGTTTTTACGACACAGGCTACCGCCTTATAGAAAAAACATTGACGCATCAGGTGATGTGCAACAAGGAAGACTTTTCTCCGGACGGTTATACAGCCGCCCTAAAGAAACTTTCCTGCGGCTTCTACACCCCTCATCTCGAACGTCTGTTCTCGCGCACTTCGTCAAACATGTCCGCAAAATAACACAAAACGTGTATTACTGTGTCGGACGGCACATTTTCGCCAGACGCGTATCCCTCGGCTCCC
>OERL01000365.1_pt1 | contig 9801 bp, 9 predicted proteins | sample 1539981 | NCBI WGS metagenome assembly OERL01 (sample SAMEA3891867, study PRJEB23780) | metagenome | biome: terrestrial biome; feature: animal house; material: Caecal content | place: Italy | collected 2015-05-05
GCGGGGCGCGAGCCGTCCCGGGAAAGGAGCCACCATGGGCAGGAGATAACAAAAATCCATTGAAAATGGAAAGAATAAAAATTGCCCCTCTTTTTGGCACCTTTGCAACATAAAGCATATATACTGTACCTAATACAACTGCTGCAATAGGGCCAGTTATAAAGAAAGTAATCGGATTAAACCCCAACAACATTGCAAAAGCAAAATAGACCACCAGATATATTGCACCAAATCCTCCTGCCTGAATCAATTCCTTTACCGATAATTTTTTCTCTTTCTTATTCATCATGAGTCCTCCTTGAATTTTTTTTGAAATGTGATAAGATATTGTTAGTCATTCCTAACCGCAGATTTTAGTATATCGTCCAGATATGAATATTTCAATAACCTACATGAGCATTTGGACGATTGCGAAAATAAAATGGACATTCTACTAAAAGAGGGATTTTGTGAATTTACTTGTAGAACATCTTTTTTCAGGCTTTTTTGCACAAGTAGGCTTAACGCCTGTTGCTTCTGACAAAAATAAGAACGGGTGCGGGTTTATGATGGTGCCAACCCCTTCAATAGGCAAAGGATATTTATGGACATATCCTGTAAATCCTTTTTGCTCTATTACCATATATCATTTAACCTTTCACAAAGCGATTCATTATCGTTATCACCATCCGGCAATGTTGACAATATCTTTAAGCTCGCCAACTGTTGCAAAAGTTGTCAACGACACAGACTTCCAAATGACAGAACAATTACTGGGATATTTCCTGCCTGATGGCGAACATGAATGTACTTTATCCCCACATTGTTTAATTGATAGTGTTGGAATCTCATTTTTACCAGAATTTTATGAGAAACGGTTATCCGAATTTTATGATCGGGATTTTTCAGATTTTCCGCAGATCGTAGAACAAATAAATGGAAACTTTAATATCCCTATCGTATCATCAATACTAAGAGAGATTGCTTCCTATACACCAACCATTGGGACATCCGAACTTTATTACGAAGCCAAAATTTTAGAGTTAATCGCCGGATTGATTGAATGGCATATACGAGAATCACATCCTATATCCATAAAGAGTATTGGAGATTCTGATATGGAAGCAATACATAGATTAGGTCACTTTCTTCAACAACATTATTGCGATACACTTGATGTTCACAGCCTTGCAAGAATGTGCTTTATGAGCAAATCAAAACTTTCTGATTTATTCCGCTCTATATACGGAACAACTATCATCGAGTTTATCAAAGATTTAAGGATAGAACGTGCAAAAGACCTTCTAATAAATAGTACCTGTACAATAAAGGAAATATCGAATATTGTCGGGTATGCACAGCAAAGTAGCTTTACCTATGTATTTAAGCAAAAGGTAGGGATTTCACCTCGAGAATATAGAAAACTATCATCTCGAAAATAATCTACTTTCCTTTCAATTATTAGCTGATTTTTTATTGTATTTTACAATTTATAATTATATTTCAGTGAAATTCTTTTAATAGGTGGCTAGAAAAGTATCGCATAAAACGGGGATTTTTAAAGTCTACGAAAGTAACCCTGAAAAATAGAATATCATGACCACCCATTAAATTTTAGCTACTTTGGTTTATCTTTATGTACCCGGCTGCCCGCAAGCAGCCGGTTTTTCTTTTTGAGCCGGTTAATAGACTGGTATTCCATATCCGTAAATACGTACACGGTAAACCGGTTCTTTCCATAATTAGTTGAACATATAGTGAAAATATTCTCCGAAAAGCACTTTTGCTTTCAATAATTCAAAACTATTGCGTCCGTACATGATTCGTTTGATCACTTTGATCTTATTAACACTTCCTTCTGCTAAACCATTATTATACTGTTCAGTTATACCGTTTTTGACTGCAGTAAGGTCTTTATTTATTCCTTCCAAAAATGTATTTAATTCAGGTTGATTTACCATTTTGGCGTGTTCAATCCATGAGTCAAGCTTCACCGATTGTTTAGAATAGATTATTTCATAAAATTCTTTTATTAACGAATATAAAGTTCCTAATAATGGGTATCTTTCAACAGTCATGTTAAGCTGTTCCCGAGTAAGTGTTGGTATGGTTTCGATTTTTTGATAAATCAGTTTACAAAGCGATTTCCTTTGAACGTAACTTACATTTATTGGGGGAGAGCCTGTTTTGCTATAATGGTGACTTCTTTCTTTTTGCATAAATACACGGATGGATGCCACAGATCCAGTGTATCCTTTTTTAGATAATATTTTTTGTATTTCTGGATAAGTAATCCCTTTACTCCTTAATTCGATAACATCATCATGAAAAGGAGCTAACTTTCCACCCAATTTTGCACCATAATGTCCATTGATTGTGGAATTTTCCTGTGTCAGATACCGTTTGATGGTTGGTACCGTATGGTGCATCATCATGGCAATTTTAGTAATGGGGTATCCCTGACTATATAATTCTTTTGCTTCATCTATTTCATTTTGCTTTTTTCGGACAGATAACTGATGTTGTCTTTCATAAGTATTCGGCTTATTTTCGGGAATCTTTGATTCTGGAATCGCAAGATACCGCTGGACTGTTTTGGTCGTAGAATGAAGTAATAATGCAATTTCCTCTATCGTCAATCCTTCCGCCCTCTTTTTTTGTGCAAATCTGATCCTTTGTGAGCGATTTGCTGTATTATAAAGTACCTCTACCTCTTTCGGAACTTCCTGTATGTTCGGTATCTCAAGACGGGCTGGATATAATCGAATTATAATTCTATTAATGGCTTCTGCAAGCCCCTTTATCAGATGAAATCGGTCGCTGACCTGAACCGCATTCGGATGTGATTTCGATATAGCGGATGAATAAATTACTGCTCCATCCCTTGCAACTAATTCTATATTAGGGAATGTTGAAAGCCACTGTTTTACATCTTTGGAATCTCTGGAAGGAAGTAGGTCTATAATACGATGCGTTATCAGGTCAACCATAACAGTACCATAAGACTTTCTTTTCCGAATAGCAAAATCATCCACACAAATCTTTGTTACATTAGACTTATCCACAATGGATGGCATTTTTTTTAAGCAGATCGCAAATACTGCTTTTGCAGACTTTTATAGAGCTTTCCTTTAATAGAGCAGATGCACTGACTGAACTGACTTTTGCAGATGTCAATAATATTTTATCAACAAGCCGTTTTGTTTTCCTTTCCCTGGGCGCAATAAAATCAAATCTCTCAGAAAAAGTTTTATGGTCACAGGCAGGATTGGAACAAAACATCTTTCGTGTATTTAATAAAACTATTGTCTGCTTATCCTGTATTGGGATATCCTGGATCTCACGCTGATACACAGAATGTATTTTTGAGGATACCTTACCACAATAAGGACAAGGCACTTTTTCTCTTGAAGATTTAACTTCAAATATAACTTGTTGATTTTTTAATTTGTATCGAATGCATTCTAAATCTGGATCCAATAATTTTATGATTTCCTGTTCCATAGAAGATCACCCTGTATTATAATAACGCTTTTGCACATTAATATCAACTAATTATGGAAAGAACCGATTTACCGTGTACGTAAATACTGGAGCTTCCAATCGGATAGCTGTTTTGACGGACGGAATCGCCGGAGTTTCCTTCTACCGTGTAGACGTAGCCATTTTCTACCCGCTCTACAATACCCACATGGTCGGTCACGCCATCACCTTCCCAGTCAAAAAAGATGATGTGTCCGGATGATGGCTCAAAGTTTCGATCCTGCCACTGGCCCCGTTCTTTAAACCACTGTGAGCCTAATACGCACCCGGCAAATTTTGGAATCACGCCGGCGTCAATGTAGCCGCACTCATTCGCGCACCAGCTCACAAAGCAAGCGCACCATTCCACGCGGCTGCCAAATCCGTACCAGCTCCAGTATAGTTCACCGCCGACGTTTCCTACCTGAGTGAGCGCCACTTCCGCGATCCCGCCATTTCCTCCGGTAATGTTATAGAGTACCTGTGACCACAGGGAGTTGTTTTCCTCGGCCAAAAGTTTTGTCCCTTTGCAGGGCTAACGTAACGATGCTACAGGATTCACTTTATGTTACGGACTGCTATTTTGCACCTGTTTCTCACAGGCATACCTCGCTTCAACACAATTGGTCACCCAAAAGCATTGGAGGCTCGCTACAAGGCTCACTGGCGATTACCTTGGCCAGACTTTCACTGGCAAGCTGATAACAGCTTGCAGAACACACGACTTTCACCCGTTAGAGCGCGCCCATGGCGCGCAAACCAGAAAAAGCAAGGCAGACACATGCCGCCTTGCTTTTTACTTTTTTCAAAAGCCGATCCGTTCCGGACTGATTTTTATTCTCTGGTTTCCTGCTGTTTAATACAAGTTGCGGGAAGGATAATGGCCTTATTTTTCTCATCGAATTGATTGAATTTCAATTTTTTCATATCCTCCCACGACAAAGTGGTATCCTTTTTAAGTTCCCGCAAAGCCAAATATTGCTGTTCATTTCCTCTTCCAAAGGATTTACAAAACTCGTGATAATCTCTTGTTCCAAAAAATCTTTCCATCTTTCTCCTCCACATCTTGCCGTTTCCATTAGTATATTTCATCCTGGGTACCAATGCAATTCATTTCCTCTAAAGCAGGGATCTCTACATCCTCCATCTTTACAGCAATTGATTTTAAAGTGTATTCCTCTATTCTGACTTCTCTTTCCATTCCGAACATCTCCTTGAGCATCCGGACGTCTAAACTTCCATAAGGATGAACCTCGTCAATGAAATCCTGGATCACTTCAACACCACCCTCTATAATTCTCCGGGTATCTCCATAAGTGTCCACTGTAATAATGGATTTCGAATGTCCCATCACTTCTGCTATGGCTTTCTGATTAATCTCATTTTTCAGCAACAATGTAGCATATGTATGCCGAAGATCATGGAATCGTATATACGGCAGCCCTGTTTTCTCTATCAGTTCCTTATAATGCGTATAGTGATAGTCCGAACTTCTGGGGCGGCCGTATGAAGAACAGCAAATATACCCCAGATCTTGAAATGTCCATACCCCCTGCTGCCTCCGTCTCTTATTTCTTTCATATTTTTCTCTTTCCTTGAGAATTTCTTCGAATACATAATCCGGAATGTCGATCTCTCGTTCACTTGACCATGTTTTTAATGTAATTTCCTGCTTTGTCTTTGTATTTACTGGAATTTCAGTATCGTCTTTATAGAGATCTTTTCCTAATTGTCTTTGGATTTTCAACGTGCGGTGTTCAAAATCAATATCGCTGTATTTTAATCCATTGATTTCTCCTTTTCTAAGCCCCATTAGCACTGCGAACAAAATCTGCATATAAATACGGGTATCTTTCGCGGCCTTTATAAGTATTTTAACCTGCTCTAAAGAATATGTCTGCGCCTTATTTACATGAATGGTATGGTATTCGCGTTTTTTGTCATCATCCTGACGAGGAAGATTGACGTTCTCGCAAGGGTTCATTTCCATCAACCTGATACTTACAGCATATGTGAAAGATGTATTTAATACAGGTTTCGCAATTCTGGGGATTGATTTATAATTTTCACAAAGTTCTTTATAAACCTTTTGTATATGTCCCGGGTTCACTTCTATCAGTTTTACATTGCCCAGTCTCGGAATTATATGCCTGTATATACAATTTTTATAGGCATCATAGCTGTTTGCCTTAAAGTCCCCTCTTGCTCTCATAACATGTTCAAGCCAATAAGGTAAAAAATCTTTAATCTTCACATCCCGGTGAGCGACATATATGCCATTTTCAAGCTGAGCAATTATTCTATTCCGATTTTTCGTCGCCGTAGATTTTGAAGAAAAACCGGAATGTTGACATTCCTTTTCTGTTCCATCGTCATAAACCAGTGTCACTCGAAAGCCCAGCTTCCCCTTGATTTTCATAACATCTGATATTTTGTATTCCCTATAAGGCCGAAGATCTAGTTTCGTTAAATCCATACGCAGCCTCCTACATTTCTCCCGGAACAAAATTTTGATTCATAAAGTCTTGAATCTGATTCGTTCCATTTATAATGTCCAGATAAAATTCAAAAGTAGTATGTACGGAGCCATGTCCGAGTAATCCTGAGATTTTAGCAAGACTGACACCTCTCTCAATTAATATTGTTGCGTACATATGTCTCAAGCCATGAACGGTAATATGAGGCAGTCCTGCTCTTTTAGTGATCCTGTTCAGCTCACCATTCAAAGACGCCAAAGCATGAGGCAGTCCGTTTTTTTGACAGCTGATGTAATCCGAGTCAATATACCGGTCTCCCATTTTCACTTTCTGCATTTCGATCTTCTGCCGTCTTTTGCACAATTCCACCAAAATAATCGGAGGAACTTTTAGTATCCTGTCACTGTTTTCTGATTTTGGATCTCGTTCTACAAGCTTGTACTCCTCGATTTTGCAACCTCCGTCAGCCAGTTTCATATCAGCCGCAATCTGCCGTTGAACATGTACGGTTCTGTTCTGCAAATCAAAGTCACTGAACTTCAATCCCAGGATTTCTCCTTTTCGTAGCCCGCAGTACAGTCCTAAAAGAATCTCCAGAAACCAATTCCTGTACTTTGCCATCCTTAACAGAACCCGTGTCTGTTCTATATTTAAAATCTTTACTTTAGGCTTTTTCCTTGGGTATCTTTTTGTGGCCGGAACTGGATTATTTGCAACCAGTCGCTGCTTAAGGGCATCACGAAACGCAATATACAACACCTCCCGGCTTTTATTTCCGGATGATTCACAATACTTAGCGGCAGCTGAAAGAACATTATTCAGGTACTCTGTACTGACAAATTTGAGCTTTATATCATCATCAATATTGGGAAGAAGAAAAGAATAAACAGTATATGCCGTTATATACTGAGTCATCGGCTTGATTCGCTCGGAAAAAATACTTACGTACCAATAGATTAAATAGTCTTTTAGAGTTATATCCTGATTCTGTTTAATAAACCTCTGCTTCACTTTCTGATCGAATTCAGCCTTATATTTCTCGTAAGATTCTTCTGCTTCTTCAGCCGTTTTAAAACCGCCAATTTTTCCATACTTTACCGTATAGTCTTCCTGCAGGATTTTTATCCTGTGATTCCACATGTTTCTTTCCCAGAAAGCATGTTCGTACTTTTTTGTCCGCTTGACCATTCCACTCCTCCTTCTAAATTACTCAGCTTATGCCATTTATCCATTTGTCAAACGACTCTTTCGGAATCCGGTATGATCTGCCAATTTTGATAACCCTGAACGGTTCCTGGGCTTTATACACGCCTTCGATGTATGCATAGATTTTTGTTCTGCCAATTCCCAGAAGCTGCTGTATCTCTTCAACTGTGTATACCTTAGCGGATATCCTGTTATCTCTCTCATCCATACAACCCTCTCCTTTCCTGTATTTAAGGGAAATATGAAAGAAAACATCCGGTTTAAATTTTCTGTTTTCTATCGGCTTATATCAAAACCACTCCCTTCATCAGTTTTTATCAACATAAATATGCGCTATTCTTCCGGATCTAAAGACGCGCAACTCTAAACTCTGCATAATCACTGATTCTTCTAAGCGTCAGAAATACAGCGCTGGTGAATAGTAATTTGGTAATTTGACCATATGCAGAAAAGAATTAACATCATCGGAACCGTGTGGTACAATGTACCTAACTGGAAATTGGAACGTGTGGAGGTAACGGAAATGAAATTGAAAAATCCTATGCTGGTGGTAACAGATATAGAAAAATCAGTTGAGTTTTATAAAAAGGTTTTCGGGCTTCATGTGATTATGGATTTTGGAGCAAATAAAACTTTAACAGGCGGTTTGGCTTTGCAGACAGTTGAAACATATAAAGACTTTATCGGAAAAAGCAATATTTCTTTTGGTGGCAATAACTTTGAAATTTACTTTGAAGAAGATAATTTTGATGAATTTGCAGATAAGCTGAAAGAATGTAATGTTGAATATGTCCACCCTATTGTAGAACATTCATGGGGACAGCGTGTTGTTCGTTTCTATGATCCAGATAAGCATATTATTGAAGTCGGCGAGAACATGAAAATAGTATGCAAGCGTTTCTTAAATAGTGGAATGACACCAGAACAAGTAGCAGAACGCATGGACGTACCTATGAAATTTGTCAATGCTTGTATGCGATAACTTCCAGCTTGTAGAACAGAAAAAATTGGTTTTTGTGGAGGTTTCATATGAAAAATAAGGATATTGTAAAATATTTCTATGAAGAAGTAAGAAAAGGAATATAAAATGACAACTCCGTTAACAGGGAATGAAATAAGAAAAGCATTTATTGAATTTTTCAGAGATAAACATCAATCAACCGAAGTTCCAAGTTCAAGCTTAGTTCCGGATAATCCGACAGTTTTATTGACAACTGCTGGTATGTTGCAATTTTTACCATATTATCTTGGTTTAGAGAAGCCGCCATTTGAACCTGCAAGAGCAGTATCTTGTCAAAAATGTGCAAGAGCCGGCGGAAAAGATTCAGATATAGAAAATGTAGGAAGAACACCAAGACATCACACGTTTTTCGAAATGCTTGGTAATTTTGCGTTTGGTGACTATTACAAAAAAGAAGTTATTCCTTGGAGTTGGGATTTTGTAACAAATTACTTAAAATTAGAACCTAAACGTTTATGGATTACTATATATGAAACAGATGATGAAGCATATGATATATGGACAAAAGATGTTGGAGTAGCACCTGAACGTGTAATAAGAAAAGGCAAAAAAGACAATTTTTGGGGTCCTCCCGGGGCTACAGGTTCTTGCGGTCCTTGCAGTGAAATTCACTACGATTTAGGTGAACACTTAAAATGCAGCGATGATTGTTCTATAGCAACATGTGAATGCGACCGTTGGGTTGAAATTTGGAACTTAGTATTCACAGAATTATTCCAAGACGAAGAAGGAAACCAAACTCCATTAGAAAAGAAAAACGTAGATACAGGAATGGGCTTAGAACGTATTGCAATGGTTGTACAAGGAAAAGATTCAACTTTTGAAACAGACCTTTTAAAACCAATTTTGGATAAAGCTTCCGAAATGTCAAAGGTACCATATAAAAAAGATTCAAAAACAGATATTTCTTTAAGAATAATCACAGACCACGCAAGATGTGTAACTTTTATGATTAACGACGGCGTAACTCCGGGTAATGAAGGAAGAAGCTATGTTTTAAGAATGATTTTACGTAGAGCTTTAAGACATGGTAAATTACTAGGATTAGAACTTCCTTTCTTAAGCGAAATAGTAGATACCGTAATCAGTCAATATAAAGAAACATATCCTGATTTAGAGAAAAATGCTGAAAAAATTAAATCTACAATAAAACAAGAAGAAGAAAGATTTAAGATAACTTTAGACAGAGGTTATAAATTATTAGAAGATTTAATCCAAAACTCAAACAGAATTGACGGAGAAAATGCATTCAAACTATATGATACATTCGGTTTCCCACTCGACCTGACAGAGTTGATTCTGCGTGAAAATGGTATGACAGTCAATGTCGAAGAGTTCGATGCCGAAATGCAACAGCAGAAACAACGTGCCCGCAATGCAGCTGCCATAGAGACAGGTGACTGGATCATACTGAAAGAAGGAACTACTGAATTTGTAGGTTACGATTACACGGAATACGAAACTTCCATCCTGCGTTATCGCCAGGTGAAACAGAAAAACCAGACTCTGTATCAGATCGTACTGGACTACACTCCGTTCTATGCAGAGAGCGGTGGCCAGGTAGGGGATACCGGTGTAGTGGTAAACGAATTCGAG